>Ga0247806_10000063_pt1 | contig 66250 bp, 63 predicted proteins | sample UWRJL059202B1_FD_179935 | JGI IMG/M metagenome (GOLD analysis project Ga0247806, IMG submission 179935) | Plant litter microbial communities from Arlington Agricultural Research Station in Wisconsin, United States - UWRJ-L059-202B-1 | ecosystem: Environmental > Terrestrial > Plant litter >... | reverse complement strand
CTTCGGCGATGTCGCGAAGTACCTCATGGCTGCGCTGATCATGGTATCGACCTTCGGCTGCAACAATGGATTGATCCTCGCGGGATCACGCCTGTTCGAAGCGATGGCCAAAGACGGCCTTTTCTTCAAAAGCACGGCGAAGCTCAACAAAGCCGGCGTTCCGTCGAATGCATTGATCTACCAGGGAATTTGGGCATCCTTGCTCTGCCTGACCGGTTCCTACAGTGATCTGCTCGATTACTGCACCTTTTCGTCACTGATCTTCTACATCATCACGATCTCTGCGATCTTTGTGCTGCGCAAAAAAATGCCGGACCTCGAACGCCCTTACAAAGCTTTTGGTTATCCGGTGATCCCGGCGCTGTACATTTTATTAACGACGCTGATCTGCATCGACCTGTTCATTTACAAGACTTTCAATACCGGTATGGGCTTGCTGATTATCGCACTCGGCGTGCCGATTTATTTCCTGTTCAGGCGCAATGCAAAGCCGGCGGAGATAGAATAATCTGCTGCCAAATGTAAAGTTCCCGTTAAAAAATACGAAGAATTGCGGAAATCCCGTTTTTAGGCGCGATATTCGCAAACTCTTTATTCAAAAAAACAAGATTATGAAAACAGCATTTGTCCTCCTTGCATTGAGCGCCATCACCCTATTTTCCTGCCAGACCAGTCAGAAAACGGTAGAAACAACCATTACCCAGATCAGCCGTGGAACAAGCTTCGGACATTGTATCGGTTACTGTACGCATGAAACGACTGCAACTGCGCAAACACTCGTACACAGAAGCGCATCCCGCGACGAGAAAGCCAACCCGGAAAAGCTTGTGAAGGAAAACCTCTCCGCAGGAGAATGGAAAAAACTCGTAAATGCCGTTTCCATCGCTGAATTCGAAAAACTGCCGGAAACAATCGGTTGCCCGGATTGTGCAGATGGCGGTGCAGAATGGATCGAGATCCAGCAGGGAAGCAAGGTACAACGTGTAACTTTCGAATTCGGCAGAAGCCCGGAAGCACTCACAAAAATCGTTGACCTGCTGAAAGCCAAACAAAAGAAATAAGCACATTACAAATACGAAAAAGCCGGACTTCTCATCGAAGTCCGGCTTTTTTATTTCAGCTGAATGCCAGAATCTTACTTGATGGAATTGACGTGGATCCAGCCTTCGTTTTCGTGGTACATCATGCAAACCATGTCCGGCTGACTTGGATCTTTGCATGCATCTACTTTCGAGAAAGAAGCTTCGACTACCTGGTCGTTCACAAATCCTTTCAAGGCATCGAGGTTGCACACATGGTAATCCTTCTCGTTGAAACGCAGGTAAGTTCCCGTGCAATCGGTAACCATTTTCATGGTTGCTGGTTTTTGCTTCATGCCTGCGCAGGAAAAAACCATGAAACTGAGGACAGTGAGTAGTGCGGAGATTTTTGTTAACTTTTTCATGGCTTTTTGATTTACGTTTTGTTTTTCTGTTTGATACCGGCAAAATTACAAATTACCTGCCATGAATTTTAAAATTTCCATTGGGCCACAGTTGCCCCTCAGATTTCAGGCAATCCACAACATTCATTCCTTTTGAAATCAAAGGTTTGAACGTGGCTCAAAATTTACATCCAATTGTTTCTTCTATCGAAAAGACCGTGCTTACAACGGCAATTCCAACGATCAACAAATAAATTAACTGCTTTTTGTTTGGCAGATTCATTTCAATTCATTTACTTTGTTTTTCAAAGTACTTTTAACATGGATCAGGAAAAAGATTATTTGAAGGATATCACGGCGATTCGCTCCATGATGGAACGCTCTTCCCGGTTCATCTCCCTGAGCGGGTTATCGGGCGTGTTTGCCGGCATTGTGGCTTTGATCGGCGCAGGTGTCGCTTACGGATACCTCGGCGAAAAATTATCTGTCCGCTACAGCAGCGATCCGAACTATTACGAGTTGGTCCGCTACGTTTCCCACAGGGATATTTACATCCTGACGCTGATCGGCATCCTGGTGCTTGTCTCCGCCCTGCTCGGCGGTTATTATTTCACGGCGCGCAAAGCGAAACGACAAGGCGTCAAAACCTGGGATAAAACAGCAAAAAAGCTCGTCTCCAGCATGTTCATCCCGTTGTTTACCGGCGGATTGTTCTGCCTGGCACTGCTCTACCACGGACAAATCGGCCTGATTGCGCCAGCCACGCTTGTTTTCTACGGACTCGCACTGCTCAGCGGTGGTCAGCATACTTACAAAGACATTCGTTACCTCGGTTTTTTCCAGGTTGCGCTGGGACTGATCTCCTGCTTTTTTGTCGGTTACGGCCTGCTTTTCTGGTCCGTTGGATTTGGAATCCTGCACATCATTTACGGCATTGTCATGTACTATAAATACGACCTGAAAGCATGAAGTCCTTCATCGCACAGCTGAACAAATCCTTTGAGAGCAGGATCCGGCTCGGTATCATGTCCGTGCTGATGGTGAATGAGCGCATCGATTTTACAGCGCTGAAGGAAATGCTCGACGCCAGTGACGGAAACATTGCGAGCCACATCGCTGCGCTTGAAAAAGCGGCCTATTTAACCGTAGAAAAACAATTCATCGGCAAGAAGCCGAACACAACTTACCAGCTCACGCCGGAAGGCCGGAAAGCATTCAATAATCACCTCGACGCGCTTGAAAAATTACTGAAGCGCTAACCAGCTATTTTTTTAACCCTAAACTTTGAATTTCAAAGTACTTTTAAAACAACAATTATGAAAAAGAAAAACGTGCTGATCTTATTGGCAGCAACCGCTTACTGCCTGCTTTTTTACAAGCAAAGCCCGGGCATCAACCAGCTTATTTTCACAACGATGCTGATCCCGCTGTTGTGGCTAACCGACCGGAGCCTTTCGCGCAGCAAAGCCTGGATCGCTGTTGCGGCCGCCGCACTCCTGACTTCCGCAGGAAGCTTATTGTATGGGACCCAGTTGTCGCAACTGGGTAATATACTTTCGCTCGGCATGCTGGCCAGCCTCAGCTTCAACCGGGATTCTTCGCTGATCTTCACGCTCGCGCACGGTGTTTATTCCTGGGGAATGCTCCCGCTTGCCCTCTTCAAAAGGAAAGTCCAGGACGCAGATGATCCGGAAGAACGATCTGGCTTCAGTCTGAACAAGTTCCTGAAAATCTTCCTGCCGCTACTCGTGGCCTTCGTCTTCTTTCAGTTTTACAAAGCGGCCAGCCCGGATTTCAGGAAGCTCATGGATTATGTGTTCTACCACCTATTGTCCTTCGATTTCCTGTGGTTCACGTGCTGCGGATTGCTCGTCTGTTACGTCCTGTTCAACCAGCACCTCATCCGGAAGCTTTTCAATCAGGACCAGGCAGCATCTAACCAATTGACACCCGGCATCCGCACCGATGAAATAAACATTTTCAGCAACCTGCAAAGCGAACACAGCGCCGCCCTGCTGATGTTCACGATCCTGAACGTACTCCTGCTGCTCGTCAATGCGCTGGATGTGAAAGCGTATTTTGCGCCTCCTCAGCATTGGGATGCCGAAGCGCATTCGCAGTCGGTTCACCTCGGGATCAACGTATTGATCTTTTCGATTGTCATCGCGATCCTGCTGACACTCTATTTCTTCCGCGGAAATCTGAATTTCATTGCGAATCACCGGGTACTGAAATTCCTCGCGATTGCCTGGATGGCGCAGAACATCGTGCTCGTTTTCGGCTGCGCGATGAAAGATTTGCACTATGTTCAGGAATTTGGCCTGACTTACAAAAGGATCGGTGTTTTCATCTACCTGCTGCTGACGTTGATCGGTCTCACGACTACACTGCTGAAGCTGATGCAGGTCAAAAGCAACTGGTATCTGCTGCGTAAAAATGCCTGGGCGTTTTTCCTCGTACTCGTCATCAGCTCGCTCGTTCACTGGGACCGGATCATTGTGCGCTACAACCTGTACCACGCCAAGGTAGCCGAACCTACTTACCTCATGGAATTTTCGAATGAAAGTCTGCCCTACCTGCTGCAAACAGACCTGGAAAAATTCCCGGCTGAATGGCATTCCGGCGGTTTTGAGCTGTGGTATTCCTCCCAGCTCCGGTGCAGGAAAAATTGTTTCCTGCGCAATTTCGAGGACCGTTCCTGGCTTTCCTGGAACCTCGCCGACCAGCACACTTATGACCAGCTACAGCTCTCTTCTGATACCTACCGGAAATACTGATTTACAACCTCCACAACTAAACCTTTGAAAATGCGTTCGTTAATTCCTGCGAACGCATTTTTTTCATAACTTGGCTTAAAATTTGACAACGCACGAAAGTTAAACCGACAGATCCTGATCTGTCTTAATTTGCACGGTTATGAAAAGAATTTTACCCCTCTTCCTTTTGCTGTCGGCACCTGTATTCGGACAGCAGTTTAAAATCGGCGCGTATGTTCCGATCGATATTCCCAACAAATCTGTGATGCCGAAAATGAGCGTCAACGGTGGCGCCGGGCTCCAGATCGCTTACCGCCCCATCGCGGGTTTACCGGCTTTCCTCGAACTGAAGGGAAGCGTTGGCAACTATTCGAACCGCACGCTGCAACAGACCTACAATTTTGGAGGCGGCAGCCAGACGACCACCGATGTGACTTACAAAAGCGCGATGAATAAAGTCCTTTTCGGAACCAAATTCTTCCTCGGCAACGATTACCAGGCAGTACGTCCGTTTATTACGCCACAAGTCGGCACGGTCTTTCTAAAAAGTAACATCGTGATCGCCGATCCAACAGATGTCGACGATTGCAAACCGCTCGAGCGCAGGACGACGCAACGCGATGCCGGATTTGTTTACGGTGGTGAGTTTGGCGCAGAAATCGCCCTCGACCGGCTTTTCAAAGGCATGAGCAGCGAAAACAGGCACCACCTCGTGATCTCCGCAAGCTTCCTGAACGGATTCCAGCCCTTTGAATATGTGAATGTGCGCTACATGCAGGATGAAAACCACAATGCACTGCCAGCCGATGGCGGTCCTGCAGGCCACACAGACGCCGAAGGGCGCGACATCAACGCGACGTTTATCAATGTATCTTCGAACGCGCTGCATGAGCATAAAATTGCGGAATTGTACCGCACGAGTCTGCAGTTCTGGGGATTGAATATTGGGTATACGTTTACGTTTTGACGAACCATTGATTGCTAATCGTATTGAAACCAGAAAGCCATCCCGTCTGAGGATGGCTTTTTAAATGAGTGGAATACTGACATCAAATCGATTGTCTATTTCGGGAGTGGATCAAGCCCGAATGCCGCTCCGCTGTTTGGCGGTAATAGCTGTACAGCCCTTTCATATTTCCGTGGATGCTACACGCGCTGGAAAGCAAGAGTATCATGAACAACATGGAGCATGAAATAGCGAAAAGTCTCATTTGTCAAACTTTATGTTCGCTAAATATACAGAGAATTCAATTTAAAGCATTTCCTGAAATCAGTTTCAGCGGTCGGCACGAAGCTGCGCTTTCAGATCTTCTGCTTTTTGGCGTCCTGCCTTATACTGAGGGTCTAACGAAATGGCTTTATCGAGGTAGGATAACCTTTGCATCCTGGATTTTTTGCCCCGCATTTGTTTTGCCCGGGCCCAATAGGTGAAACTCATGACTTTCGAATCGGCGTAGTCATGCTTTTTATCCTGCTTGTCAATGATCGCCTGAAAATCGTGTTTTGCCACTTTTCTTTTTCTAAAGAAAAACCAGGGTAAATTCTCTGCCACACTTCCTCTCAAAAATTCCGGCAAATAAGAAACCGCCGCGTATTTTTGAACAGCGTCATCGAATAGCTCGAATGCTTCTCCCAACAATTTGACTTTTTTTGTTTCAGCTCCCACTAAAGACAACGCCGAAGCCCTGTACGATGCGATAAAAGGCAACAGTTCTTTGGAAGTCCCGGACGCCTTCAAAACTGCGCTTAATGTATCAAAGCTCTTTTGGGCGTAGCCTTTGAATTCGGTTTTGGAAAAGAAAGCCAAATTTAGCGCGGTTTCATGGTAAATAATGCCCAGCCTGACCCGATTCATTTCACTGGGGTTTTGCGCATAATTTTCTTCGACTTCCCTGAGCTTGCTTTTTAACGCGACTGTGTCTGTCATTTCCATGACATCCGCTAATTGCTGTTCACAGCCTTTTACTTTTGTAAATTCCAGTTGCTGATTTTGTGCTCTTAAGCTGTTGATGGTGGTCATTGCTAACAGCATTGAAGTGATTACGACTTGTCTCATTTTATTTTTATTTAATGGGACAAATTTCCTGCTTCAATAGCCGGTAAACGATGACTTAAGTTAAGACTTTTGTTTCCTGATCACCCGATTCCTGATCCGGCTCAAGCTCTCGGGACTTACGCCCAAAAAATTGGCAATGTATTTTTGGGGAACCCTTTGGAACAGGTCTGGGCGTTTTTGTATTAAATTCAGAAACCGTTCCTCCGGTTTCTCCGACGAAAGAGACATGGCAATGTCTGTCGCCCTTTGTGCAACTTCTTCTGCCATTAACCTGCCGAAAGTCTCATATTTAGCGCATTCGGCGTACAGTTTATACAGATTTTCCTTTTGAATGCTAAATACAACCGTTTCTTCCATCGCCTGTAGATTCATCCTGCACGGCGTGTTGTGCGTAAAGCTTTCAAAGTCTGTCACCCACGCATTCTCAAATGAGATGTCGCAGGTTTTTTCCAGGCCGTCTTTTACATGAAAATGCCGGATGGTGCCTTTCTCGATGAACGCGATGAAGTTGCAGACCTTTCCATCCTGAAGCAAAAATGCCTTCTTGCTTACTGCTTTGACCTCAAAATAAGTGTCAATCAGTTTTAGTTCTTCTGTAGTCAGCGGAACTTTGGTCTGGCAGTATATTTTAAGTGTCTCAAACATGCTGTATCGTCAAAATTACTGCTTATTTACTGGTATTCCTGCGTGTTGTTTATCCGGCAATTGTGCATTCGCCTGGCAATTGTTGACTGACGTTTACCTGGGGATGCTACGGCCTAATTATACAGGTTGTTTTTCAACACACCAAATACATTATCCATTAACTTCGTAAGTGCGTCATCCTGTTCATTTTTCTGACGCTGTGCGAATCCGTTTTTATAGAATGTTGAATATCGTATGTGGCCATTGTAATCGTAATCTCCCCACCAGCCTTCCCTGTTTCCGTCCACGTAACAACCCCGACTCTCAGGAGTCCCGTCTTCGCTACTGAATTGAATTACACAGCCATTCCCATTCTTAAACCTTCCGAAATATTTTTTATTTCCTAACGTATCCAAAACAAATAAAATCTGATGTAGTCCATCATTTTTCATGATCACGCTGGACTTCAATTTTCCATCGCTGTAAAAGTTCGTAAAATAAACCAAGGTATCATCTCCCTGTTTATAGGCCTTCCAGGAATCCTGAATTACATTCGTCTCTCCCCATTTGTCGTAGCCCTGACCCATCAAATATTTAACTGAACTCCCATTGTTACATCCCAACAGAAGGGAAATGAATGCAATTGCTACAGGTATTATTTTCATAATTGGTTTGGTTTAAATTTAGTTGTATGTATTGGTCATTTTAGAGGGTCTGGTGTCTCTGAAATTCTGTATTAGGACTCATTTTTATCGTCCTTGCGCAATACACCTGCCAACTTGTTCAATTCCCGAAGTCGCTGTTGGTTCAACGCTTTCGACTCTTGTTTCTTATTTTTCTTTTGCCCCATTAATTTGGAATGGAGCTTTTTGTTCTCTGTATTTTTCTGTTTCGCCACGCTGCAAAGTTAAAACTCGTTGGGGAATAATGACAGGGTATTTGTTGGCTAAAGTTTTTTGCTCATTTTCAAATGTGGAATTCCATCTTCATCAAAATAATCACCCATGCCTGTATAACCATTTTTAATGTAAAAGTTGACAGCTGTGTCCCGCGCATGGCAATACATGACTTTGAAGTTCTTGTCTGAGGCCAATTTTTCGCAAAACGTCATCATTTCTGAGCCTATATTCAAACTTCTCAGGTTTTCCGCTACAACAACTCTCTGCATTTTCATTGCATCACCTTCAGGTACAAGCACCGCTGTTGCAATAATAACTTCGTCCAAAAAACCTGCTATTTGAAAGTGGTTTTTTTCTTCTTCTAATTCCTGGTCGGTGAACGAACTTCCAAGTGGCTCTCTGAGAATTTTTTCTCTGAGTCTGACAGCATCTGTCCATGCTGTACTTCTATGTGTAATCTCTTTAAAAACAGGTTTCATAAATTGTAGTTAAAAGTATTGCATAGTTGCGATGGGCGGTTTTTCCAGCACAAATGTTCAATCGGCGCACTGAACTTCTTTCAGCACAAAAACTGTCTGCAGAGCACGGATTGCCTTATTGCAAATGTGTTGTTAGCCGTTCGTTGTTTTCGTGTCGTTAATTGTTATCAAATAGTTTTTTTGCTACCTTCCAACTTATCAAATCCTCATTATGTATTCGCCTTGATTGAATTTTAGAAGAAAATGTTTTAGCTTGTTTCATCGCTTCTAAATGTGTTCCGCTATGATAAAAGTAGTTTATGTCATTTTCATTTTCCCATAAGGTCATTGTGTACCAATCTTTCATATTCCAACTTCCAGTTACTTTATATTTTTTGCTTTTTGATTGTTTTAAATCATTTATAATTTGACCATTAAATTTAAAAAAGGCAATAAATTTTGAATATGAAATTAGTTCGATTTTAGTTATTGATACAATCATTATTTTAATTTATGTTACGCTGTTTTTACAATAACTGTAAACTTACTTATAGGTCTGACTTTATCAGCCTTTTTATTGGCTAATATAAAGAATTCATTTCAAAGGATATTTCCCAAAATATCAAGGCCATTGTAAATTAAACACAAATGGATTAAGGGAGGCAAAAAGCGTTCAACTTCCACAAATGGTTTCTCTTTGTGCAGAAGAACAGGCGTCTATATACAGGGATTTACTATTTTAGTCAAACATTTAATGAAAATCATACCGATTATGAAAACAATCCTGTTAACTACTGTGTTGCTATTTTGTGCAGCCAAAAGCTTTGCACAGACAACCAAAGTTGATTTAAAGGACATTTTATTAGAGCGAAGAGATAAAATATCCGGTAATGAAATCATCATCCTGAAAGATGGCACATTCCAGCTTAAAACCAAAGACCGTTATTACAAATTCGATGCAAAAGGCAGCCAGATCGGCACACCTGAAGAAAATCCATTTGGCGGACAAAAATACCGCGAAAGCGCTGAATCACACTTTGACGACCAAAACGATATCAATTATTACTACGATGGTGTAGGTGCTTTTTATGTCACGAAATTTAAAAGCGCCGGTCCCAACGAATACGCATCAGTTCCCTTTCCAAAGTTTGCTGATCTTTCATCTGCCGGAGCGCCTGTATACAATTCGTTGAAGACGCTGGATGCAGACAATTTTATCCTTTTATCTGCTTATAAAGGGCGCACAACGGCAACACACGGCAATATCCCGGTCAACAAAGACAATGTGGACTTTTTCATCCGCATTGTAAAAATCAATATACGGACCAAAGAAGTAAAAGAGTCCTTCCGCTTCATCAATAAACTGGGTGCAAGCAAAAAAGACTTTAATACCATTGATGTGGTATCGTTTGCGCTCATTGACCATACAATCAGTGTTGGGGTATTGCTGGCCAATTCCAAAAGACCCGATGAATCTTTGGGTACTTACACAGAATTATCCGGAAGCTACCAGGTGTGGAACATTGATCTCGATTCTGACTCAGAAGAAAAGATTACATCGGTTCCGCTCCAGACAACCGACAAAACGAGATATGCTACCTTCTATTTCAGCGCGTCCAATGTAGCTATTTCCTGGACAGAGACCCTCAATAGAGACGCTTATGCCCTGTTTCACAAACAATTATCCTATGCAGATGGCAGCTGGAATGAAACTTACAAAGCGTTTCCACAGGATGTATTGACCCTTGCTTTTCCGGGATACCCGTTGCCAGTAAGCGATTACAAATTTCCAGATGGAGAAATGGGCTATAAAGTCGTTGGGGTAATTGCAAAAGGACCTCTGGACAAGAATCCGAAAGAACGTATATTCCTGTTTAATGAACAGGACGAAGTAACGACCCACGACATTAAAAAATCAAGTTCACTGTGGTACAAGGATGAGATGAAAGGAGGCATGGTGGACTACGAATGGGACCACCAGGTTTCTGACGAGTTGATCGTATCGTTAACGGCTCCATTGCTGGAGAAATCCAAAATGCACTACATCTATTATGGAAGCGGATGCGAAAAGCGTGCTGTGGACGGTAACCTCATGCTTATTCACTATGACTGGAGAGCAACCAACACGAAACCAGATTACATGCTGGAAATCACACAATTGCCTTTGTAAAAAGAAAAATATAAAATGAAAATGAAACCGCTTGAAGATTCACTTTAGGCGGTTTTTTGTGTGTGGCTGTCACCTCTTCTCCAAGGGACATTTGAAGGAGGCAAGCACTATTTCGCTTCGGCAATAATCCATTCAATGTAATTCCTGTTTTTCTATAGCGAATTCGCGATTGCATGCTTCTTGTATCGAAACATAGTACTCAGCATATCCAATTTGCCAATCCTATGCTTTGGAATTGTACGAGGAAATTCCGGAGTTATGTTGTCCCAATCTCGTTTGAAGGTCTTCGGTACGACCAATGTAGTAACGGACCAGTTTTATGGAGTAGAGGATGTAGGCAAAAATATACCTGAAATTAAATAATGGGCATGAAAAGCCCCCCGGATGGACGATTTTCTGTGTGGAAAAGGCGCAACAGAAATCGAACCGTAGTTAGTTTCTGTTTTGTTGTGGAACCATTTTTAAAATTTCCATCTCTAGGTTTTTGAGTCTATCAAAATTAATTTCTAAATCTTCCCAAACATGACAGTAATTATTTAACGCAGCAATAATAATTCTTATAGAACTGAAAAGCTCATTAGCTAATATGTGTTGCTTTGAATCATTATAAACAATATGAACCAATGGGAAACTTAATTCTCCAAAATGTTCAAGTTTTGAGAAGTCTTTATATAAAAAATATGCTTTACCAATTAATTTGTGAGATCTTTCATCATCAGAATTTTTAAATATCCATTCAACTAAACTATCGACAGAAGTTCTTAATGGCTTAAAATTATGAGAGCCGTCAATCTTAAAATACTTTGAAAATTCCCATTTTATATTTCTAATTTCTTTCTGTTTTTCCTCTTCGCTCCATTTTCTAGCTTTACTTTCGATTTTTATTGAAGAAAGCAAATGTTTAATATGGTCAAAATTTAATTGATTAATTAACTCTATTTGTTCTTCGTCATTCGATGAGCGAATAATAATGTATTCTGAAATGATAATATCATTAAGAATAGCTCTAATTATTATATACAATGGAATTTGAAATTCTCGTGAACTATCAAAGTTTCGAATAAAAATATTTCCACCTTCAAATGAATTAATTGTTTTTAAGATTACCGTGTAGAAATATTTTTCATCCTCCTTAATAAATCTACCATGAGAATAGATTTTAGAAAAAACTTCTTTGCGATATGAGTCAATAAAAGTTAAAATTCTCGATGAAAGTTCTTCGAAATATTTTTCATAATTGGGAAAATCTGGATTCAAGGGCAAAGTTTAAAAGCAACTAAGTTAATATGAGTCTTATTTCATCAGATTTTACTTATTGCTTATGAAATTAATTTAAAAGTGGGTGGGTGACAAAACAGAAGTTGAACGAAATTCGCGATAAGAGGACATAAAAACAAAACGAGAGCGCAACGCTCTCGCTCTACACTCTCGTTACTGTTTTTGTGGAGTCATTGGGTCTAATATCGAACTTTTTGAGTGAGGATATTAATAGATGTATTTAGTTATAAATTTAGCACGTCGCTGAATTTTGCTTCCTGAATGGCTACAAAGCCAATTTTCCCATCGAGTCAAATTCAACAAAAAAAGCCTCATCCCAACAGGGACTAGGCTTTCAAAAACATGATGGCGGCGGCGCAACTTAAGTCGAACCAAAAACAAATGTAATGAATGAATTAAGTTTAAAAGTAAAAATTGAGTGTATTAGCACTCCCATTTGCTGAAATTAATATCCTACCGAATGAATATAGAAAACACTTAGATACCTATTGCCTGTCGCAATCAATGGATCAGTGAGAACTGGCGGAGTCTTCTACTCGATTGCAAGCAGTTTTCATGGTCAGTCTCGTTCTGTTGTGTCAATTGTCCCATCATTATTCCAGTATGTCCAGTCGTTTTGTTTGCTACCATTTAGATATGTTCCCTTTGCTTTAAGTTGTCCGTTTTCGTGATACTCTGTCCACTCACCTTCTTTTTTGCTATTTGTCCTTATACCTGTTTCTTGAGGTCTACCGTCTTTATGAAACCAAGTTGACAGTCCGTTAAATTCTCCGTCTTTAGATTCACCTTTGAAAGCGGTCTGTTGTCCTTCGTAAAACTCATAGGTGAAACCTTCACGTTTTCCGTCTCTATGTGACAAAAGGGCTGCAACACTAAAATTGTCACGGAAATAAACTTTGGTTCCATTAATTTTTCCGTCAGAAAATGGAGTTATTTCCTTAATTCTTCCAAGACTGTCATACTTAATTTCATAGTATGTTTTCTTATCGTCAATTGTCTTATATATAGTTGTCTTTGGTTGTCCATTGCCAAAGGTGTCTTGAACAGTAACTCTGTTGTCTTTGTCAGAACAACCGAAAAGTAAAACTGTCAGTGTTATAATTATTGCCGTTGTTTTTTTCATAATTGCTGGTAACCTATATATGTGTCTGATTTATCAGAACAATTTACAACATAAGTTGTAAAGGTCTCATTTGTCAAACTTTTTGTTTCGCTAATGTAATAAGAATTTATTTTACAGTTTCCGGGATAATCAAGTATTTGTAATTCAAACATGAAATAGATCGAACCAATCAATTTATTCGTAAAGCCTTGCAAATACTGGAATGAAATAAGGATCATTAAACTATCATCCCATCGAGTCAAGTCCAATAATAAAAGCCTCATCCCAACAGGGACAAGGCCTTCAAATACTTGGTGGAGAATACCGGAATCGAACCGGTCACCTCTTGCCTGCCAGGCAAGCGCTCTAGCCGAATGAGCTAATCCCCCAGGCGATAGATTTTCGTCTACAGCACAAATCTAATCATTTTTTTAAACTACAATCATTTTTTGAATGGAGTTTGATGCCTGTCTCCGGAGGCACGGCTCCTTCCTTTCACAAAGCCGCATCTTTGTTGTATTTCCCCCGGTATTCCAGTGGCGACATCCCCGTAAATCTCCGGAACATTTCGCGGAAGGCTTTGACATCGGCATAACCGACCTCGTACATGACTTCATGGATCGTTTTGCGGTTCGTCTCAAACGCTTTTTTGGCTGCTTCTATTTTCACCCTTTGTGCATATTCTATCGGCGTATTGCCGGTCGCTTTCACGAACCGCCGGTCAAAATTCCTCCGGCCGACATGGAACATCGCGGACAAGGCTTCAATCGTCATCTTCTCCGCTACATGCTTTTCGAGGTACATCTGGGCCTGCCGGACGATTTCATCGCTGTGCTGCTTCTGACCCGTGAAAATGGCAAATTCGGATTGGGTATTCCTGTCCATTTCGATCTGGAATACCTTGGCACAATAAATGGCCGTGCTTCTGTCGTAATATTTCTCCACCAGGTAGATCATCAGGTTCAGAAAGGAATAGGCGCCGCCATTCGTGTAAATCCCTTTTTCATCCGTAATCAATGCATCGATCTGCAAATTCACGTCCGGGAACATCTGTCTGAAATTTTCGGCTACCGACCAGTGTGTCGAGCAGCTTCTACCGTCCAGCAATCCGGAAGCGGCCAGCATAAAAGCACCGGTACAAATCGTAGCGATCTCCGCGCCGTTTTTGTATTGTTGGACGAGCCAGTCGCGCAACAAAGAATTGCCGGCCAATGCCAGCTCATAATTGTGGTTCAGCGAGGGGATGATGACCAGGTCTGTACTTGTAATCGCTCCTATATGGGTGTGCGGCCTGACGACAAACAAGCCTGCATTGAAAGCCACTTCCTCGGAAAGACCGGCCAGCTGGATCGCAAACAATTCCTGTCCGGACTGCGCTTTCCACCGCGCATTTGCCTTTTTGAAGATTTCATAGGCCCCTGTAATGCTGCTCAGGTTATTTTCTCCGTCAGGAACCAGGATCGTCAGGTGCTTCATCGTTTTTTATTGCAAAGGTAAAAACTATTCCTGTCCGGATCAACCCGTCAAAAAGTCCATTTAGCACCCTTTCCAGGTTGATTTCAGACCGTACATTTGTACCATACAATTCTGAACACACTTATGACGACAACAGAAATAACCGTAAAAATGGTATTTGACCGGTGGAACGGCGCGCTCCAAAACTGGAACAATTTACTGCATGCCTTACCGGATGAAGCGCTGTACACAGCCATTGCACCCGGTAAAAACAGGGGTATCTACTTGCTGGGACACCTCATCGCTGTGCATGACGACATGCGGGTCCTCCTCGACCTGGGTGAAAAAATGTACCCGGAACTGTACGAACCCTTTTTGCAATCTCCGGATGGCGTCACCGCGCAAATACCTGACGCAGCAGCATTGAGAGCCGCCTGGTACAAACAATGCGAAGCATTCAGCCTGCAATGCGGCCAGCTCGCAGCCGAAGACTGGTTCGACAAACATACAGCCGTTTCTGCTGAGGACTTTGCCGGAGAGCCACACCGCAACAAGCTCAATATCATCATCACCCGAACCACGCACCTGTCCTATCATACAGGTCAATTGCGCTTATTGAAATAATCCTTAAATCCCAATCACATGACAACATCCAATTATACAACCACCATTACCGTTGCGCAATCCCCGCAGGAAGTATTCAATGCGATTCAAAATGTGCGCGGTTGGTGGAGCGAGGAAATCGAAGGCACAACGGACCAGCTCGATGCCGAATGGACTTATCATTACCAGGACGTGCACCGGTGCAAACTGAAAATAACAGAATTGATTCCCAACCAAAAAGTGGTCTGGCGCGTGCTCGACAATTACTTCAGTTTCACAAAGGATAAAAAGGAATGGATAGGTGATCAACTCGTTTTTGAGATCACGGAGAAGGACGGGCAAACGCAGCTCCGGTTTACGCAGATCGGCTTGGTTCCTGCAAATGAATGCTATGACATCTGTGAAAATTCCTGGAATACCTATATTCAACAAAGCCTGTACAAGCTGATCACCGAGGGCAAAGGTCAACCCAATGGCAAGGGACAACCACAAACCGAAGATGAGCAACGTTTATCGGAGCCAAATTTCACAAGCACTTTTTTTGTGGATCAAACGCCGGAAGAAGTGTATGCAGCCATCAATAACGTGCGCGGCTGGTGGCAGGGAGAAATTGCGGGAAGTACGGATCACGTGCAGGATGTGTTCGATTACCGCGTGGAAGGACATCATTTTTCGAGACAGCAGATCGCCGAACTAATCCCCAACGAAAAAGTGGTCTGGCACGTAACCGACAGCCGACTGGATGCCTTTCCCGACCCATCGGAATGGACAGGAACACAGCTCATTTTTGAAATTAAGCCGATCAACAACAAAACGCAGGTCCGTTTTACACACATCGGGTTGACACCTGCCTTTGCCTGTTACGGCAGTTGTTCAGGTGCCTGGGAGCGACTCATCCAGGAAAGCTTATTCAGCCTGGTCACCACCGGGAAAGGAACGCGCGTTTTCGAATAGGCAATGGATGAACAAATACCCCCTGAATGGGACACTGCTAAGCGATCCCATTTATTTTTCCTTATAAATACGCACTTCCCCTCCCGGTTTTACTAAATTAGCATCAACAAAAACCGGATTACAAGTAAGTTGTCCGCGACAAACCAAGGACGTCAATGGGACTATTTAACCTGCGTAAAAAGAAGAAAGAAACACCAGATACCAGGACACCCGCAGAAAGATATCTGGCACACCTGGACCAGATCTTTCAGCAAGAACCTGCGCTTTATATCAATGAAAGCCTGATCGACGGTGTTCCTGGCGTAACAACGATTGTTTATCGCGACATCCCGAAAAAAGGCTATACAACTGCATTGACGTATGGACTTTCGCTGGTTCAGCATCCATCGTGGAAATTCGGGCGTCCCGAGCTTTGTATCTCCGTAGAATCGGCCAACCCGGACTGGGGACAAGTGGTTGGATTTCTCGCCAACAAGTTGCGCGGGGATTGCCCTTTCAGCTATGGCCAGACGATTAATTTCCGCGAACCCATAAGCACGGACTCAGAAATGGACGCATTTTTCATTTTTGCGCCCAGCACGCTGGATAAAAGCGACTACCTGCACATCGATATTGGCGCGGACTACAAGATCAGTATTGCAGGCCTGTATCCGATGTATGCGGATGAACTGGAAGTGTATGAAAAAATAGGACTTGAGGCATTCTGGCACCATCCGGACTACGACAATTACCGTGTTAACCGAAAGCGGATCACCTCCTGAAAGGCTTTGACGAATTTGCGCACCTTATCAAAGATAACGGGCGTGCCGCTCTTACGCCGCACGCCCATTTATTTTTTGCTTCAATCAGATCTGCTTCAACCTTACAACTTCTTCAGCTCATAAAAATCCTTTCTCCTGTCCTTCAGGTTGCGGACGCTTCCATAACTGTGCAATTCATCCAGCAGTTTCAGATCCACATCGGCGATCAGGATCATTTCCGTATTGGCCGTCGCCTCGCTTTTGACAGCATTGGAAGGGAACGCAAAATCGCTCGGTGTAAATACTGCTGATTGCGAGTACTGGATATCCATGTTCTCCACCTTCGGCAGGTTGCCCACGCTCCCGGTGATCGCTACGAAACATTCATTTTCGATCGCCCTAGCCTGCGCGCACAAACGCACCCGCAAATAGGCATTCTGCGTATCCGTCAGGTAAGGGACGAACAGGATCTGCATGCCTTCATCGGCCAGCAAACGCGACAGCTCCGGGAATTCCACGTCGTAACAGATCAGGATACCGATCTTGCCGGCGTCCGTATCGAAAACTTTCAGCTTATCGCCGCCGCGGAGCCCCCAGTATTTTTCTTCGTCGGGCGTCACGTGCAGTTTCTCATACATCTCGACATCGCCGTTCCTGTGGCACAGGTGGCCGACATTCTTCAGCGAATGGCCGTCGTACATCGGCATGCTCCCGGCAATGATGTTGACATTGTAGCTGACTGCCAACTGGCTGAATTTCTCCGTGATCTGGTCTGTATAGGCCGACATCGCGCGGATCGCTTCAGACTCGCTCATGCCTTCAAACTCCGCCATCAGGGGACCGTTGAAATATTCGGGGAACATCGCGAAATCTGCTTTGTAGCTCGAAATCGCATCCACAAAATATTCGGCCTGCTGGAAAAGCTCCTCGATGGAATCGTAAAGACGCATTTTCCACTGGACCAGTCCGATGCGCACGCTTCTCCTGACGCGGAAAGCTTCGCGGTGGTTGGAGACATAATAAACGTTGTCCCATTGCAGCAGCGTCGCATATTCGCGGCTTTCAGCATCTTCGGGAATGTAATTTTTCAATACCTTCTTGACGTGGAAGTCATTGCTCAGCTGGAAAGACAAAACGGGATCAAAAATCTCGGATTGTTTGACCTTCTGGATGTAGTCCTTCGGTGTCAGCTGATCCGCATGCAGGTGGTAATTCGGAATCCTGCCGCCGAATACGATGGCTTTCAGGTTAAGTTTCTCGCACAATTCCTTGCGCGCGTCGTACAACCGTCTTCCGAGGCGCATGCCCCTGAAATCAGGATGAATGAAAACCTCGATGCCGTACAGCACATTCCCGATCGGATTGTGGGTCGAAAAAGAATAATTCGCCGTGATCTGCTTGTACGTGTGCTCATCTCCAAAATCATCGTATTTCACGAGTATGGACAACGCGCATCCAACGACCTGGTCATCTGCCATGACAATCAGCTGGCCTTCCGGAAAGACCGTCAGCAATTTCTTGATCGCCCGTTCGCTCCATACGCTGCCGCCCCAATTGGAGTAGGCCGCTTTCATTACGTCTATCAGCTGCTCGTAGTTCGATTGCTGTAATTTTTGCACTTCGATTTTCTTTCCTGTCATATAGTTGCTTCTAAATGGGAGCCGTTTAACTCCCTGAAGCATAAATGTACGGCTTTGGCGTTGATCAGGGTTGCGCAGGGCTCTTATTATTTGCTAATTGTCAGGAATTTTGGAGATGTGCTGTGAAATAGAAAGGTCACTGTGGGATCGGTATGAATATTTATAACCTGCTCATGAAGACCAAAAATGGACAATGGCTTATCCTGTTTTTTTAGATTCCCCGAATCTTAATCCGCACATAATCTGCTGTTAACGCCCGAATTACGAATGTAGACGAATTTAGCGCTACATTTAATTTGAACAATATGAAAATCTTATTTCTGCTTGCGACCGGTTTTATTTCAGCAACCGGTTTTTCTCAGATCACAAAGATCTATGCGATCCAGGGAAATGGGGCTGCAAGTCCTTTGATATCGCAAACCGTTACAACCGAAGGTGTTGTCTATGCGGATTTCCAGGGTACCGGGTTGCTGAGCGGCTTTTTTATCCAGGACACGATCGGTGACGCGAACCCGCTTACATCAGACGGGGTATTTGTTTTCAATCCGGGAGGTACAGATGTCGCAGTAGGAGACTATGTAACGGTAACAGGGCAGGTGCAGGAATTTTTTGAGCTTACGGAAATCGGCAATGTGACGAATGTTTCGATCGTCGGAACGATTACAAACATGCCTGCGCCTGTAGCGATTTCATTGCCTGTATCAGCACTGACCGATCTCGAACCATTCGAGGGTATGTACGTTACCTTTCCACAGAACCTGACCGTAACGGATCAGTACAATCTCGGAAAATATGGTGAGTTTACGCTCGCTACAGCGCGTCAGTTTATCGCGACGAATGGCATTGACCCGAATGACGATCCGGCATCGGGTACAACGACCTCGGGAAATTCCAATGTACCCGCCATCCAGGCATCCATCGGCCTGAATGCGAGAAGCAGGATCCTGATTGATGATGCGAAAACCTCCTCCTATCCAAACCCGGTTCCTTATGTGGATCCGGTCATGCATACGCTCCGCAACGGCTCTACCGTTCAGGACATCCATGGCGCTTTGTCTTACGGTTTTTCTAAATACCGCCTGATGCCTGTCGCAGCACCTGCATTTGTCTATGCCGCACGACCCGTGTTCGAACAAGCCGAAGGAGATATCCAGGTCGCCAGCTTCAATATGCTGAACTTTTTCTCAACACTTGACAATGGCTCGAACGATGCGCGCGGCGCCGATTCCCCGGCAGAATATGTGCGTCAGCGCAACAAGCTCGTCGCAGCACTGGATACCATCCGCGCTGATATTTTTGCGCTAATAGAAGTAGAAAACAATGGAACCGCAACGGCAGACAGTTTGGTGAACGCCCTGAATACGGCGATCGGCTCCCCTACCTATGCGCTTGTGACGGAAAGCAATTTTACAGGCACCTATGCGATCAAAAATGTGTTCATTTACAATACAAACACAGTGACCCCGCTAGATTCGATGATGACTTCCACAGACGTGCTGTTCTATCCGCCGCCGATCGCCCACCAGTTCCAGGTGAATGCCACCGGCGGACGTTTCAACCTGATCGCGAACCATTATCGATACAAAGGCTGCGACGATGCAGCAGGATTAGATCTGGACCAGCTTGACGGACAGAGCTGCTACAATGAGACGCGCAGGCAACAATCCATCGGGCTGATTGAGTTCTTCGACCATGTAGCCGAATTAACGCACAACGACGCGCATTTGATTGTGGGCGATTTCAATGCTTACGAACAGGAGGACCCGATCGATATTTTTGTGGACGCTGGGTATAACAAGCTTATCAACAATGACTACTCTTATGCTTACATGAACGAGTTCGGCTCGCTGGACCATGTGTTTGCTTCTTCGGAGCTGACTTCCTCGGTGGAAGATGCATTTATCTGGCACATCAATTCAGACGAACCGCCTGTTACGGATTACAATCTGGAGTCTGTCGTTAACGACCTGTACATGGTGAATCCTTACCGTTCGTCGGACCACGATCCTGTAATTATCGGTCTAAGTCCTGAAAACCCAACAGCCGGCATTAACGAAAACAAAGCTTCCGACCTGCGCATTTTCCCGAACCCATTCAAAAATGAGCTGATCATTGAGGTAGGTTTGGAAACGGATGTTCACATCACGGACATCTCAGGCCGGGAGGTAAAAGCAATCCACGCTGTGCAGGGTACATATACGGTAGATACCGCAGATCTTTCCGCGGGTGTTTTGCTGGTGACTTTTTACCGCAATGGGCAGCAGGTGGAAACACGTCGCGTGGTCAAAAACTAACTTGTAACATTACGATTTTTGTTGCTGGAGGTAATCCAGCTTGTTTGTTGAAAGCCATGGCCTTGTGCTGTGGCTTTTTTTTGTAAAGTGAATCATGGTCCGGTTTCAAATAGGAAGATGTCCGAAGTTGAAACAGTCAAGCTGGAACTTCCTGCATTTCATCGATATTTTGAATGACCATCCAGGCAAGCTGATTTTCCAAATAGTACCGGATGTAAACAAGAACCAATATGCCCATTTTTCCCTGGATTTCCGGCATATTTTTCTTTGCAGGTGTTGGCTGTTCTTATTTGGTGCTAAATTAGCAGGATACAAATCTACGCCAGACTGTCTTTTTGAAATTTCAAACGGTATGGCGACGCATATCTGCTACCAGACTTAAAAAAATTAGACGCATGAGAAAATACATACTGCTCATTTTACTCTTTGTGGCCCAAATCGGTTTTTCACACGCACAGGCCCCGATTATCAGCTGTCCGGTAGATACCAATGCGCGCTTTGAAATAAAACTGCAAATCTTTCAATACTATGACTCAACAGGAAAGGTTCAGATCAACGCATCCTATGGCCAGGCTGTACCGAATTATTTTGAGCCTGACGATTTTAGACACCCGGAGACCCAGGAACCCTGCACACCTTACAATATCGTGATCAGCGCCCGGGAAATCTATATCATCGATGATCATTATCTCGGCGATTCCCTGATTCAGAGGCGGCACAGAATCGACCAGGAGCGGGTAAGTTCATTGATCATCTGGATCCACAATGCAACAACTCAAAAGATCAACCTGGACAAAGTTGCAGCACTACAAGGTCTCCGCCTACCGCTTCTATCCCTTCAAATTGAAGACTACATGTCGCTGCACCCACAAGCCCTGCATCTCCATATTCCGAAATGGAAATTTATTAAATCGCCTGACGCGTTTTACAGTTTTTACATCATGGCAAATCCCCATGAAAAAAAGAAAAAGGTGCTGCGACAACTTGCGAGGTTCTCAAAAATTGAGCGGATCGAAATGCATTGAATAAAATTACCGTGATTATTTTTCAAAATAAGTTTATCGTTTAACCCCTTTAACTGTGCCGATGAAAACCTGCCCACATTGTAAATCAGAAGTTGACAATCATTTTGAATCCTGCTGGAATTGCCAGTACAGTTTCAAGGACCAAAAAATCTACGTTGCGCCTGAACCCGAGCTTACCCAAACAGATATCCATTGCCTGAGATGCCATGTCCCAATGAGGTATTATGGTGTCTTCCGGTTTCAGGGATACAAATTAGGTGATTTACGCGAACTGCTTATCGATGGGAAGGTGCTCAGACAGTACAATTGCCCCAATTGTGGAAAGGTAGAATTCTTCCTGCCTAAATGAGCAGAGCGCCGTTCAAGAACCGATTTTTTTCTGCTGCGCTACCGCCTTGCGCTTCGGTTGTTGCTGCGCCCTGATCCGCTTCAGCTTCACGATTTTTTTGTTTACTTCCGCTTCATATTTTTGGAGCTCGGCTGCTACAGAGCAGTTGAAATGCTGCTGGATATAGCTTCCCAGCCTGTTCACCTCCTGTAGGTTTGTTTCGTATTCTTCTATCGTAACGGGCGTTGCGGTCTTTTGTACCGGCAGCACCAATTCCCTTTTGAATTGGTGCATGAGTATATGCATGGACGTATAACGGGTAACCTCGTCGTGGTATATTTTGGAGAACAGCGGATATGCTTCGCTGAAAATACTGTCGAGCGTGGCTGCATAAGCATAGTTGGTGCGGTAGTTTTTCCTGCGTTTTTCTTTCCGCAGGCCCGTTTTGAAGGTCGGCACATCTGCCGTGAGAAAAAAAGCCGGATGTAAGGGCTTGTGGTCCTCCTTCATCAGCTCCGGCTCTTTTGCGTAATATTCCCGGTCCACAATGCGGATAGACACCTGCACGTTCCTTTTCTGAACGGGGTCGTATATCCTGCGTTTCTCGGTGCGCAAAACATGGCTCCAGGTGGGATCCATCAGCTTCCAGGCTGTATCGATCTTCACGACGTTCCAGGCGTGATCGACGCGGTTCCCTTCGCGCTTCAGGAAATTTTGTGTGGCCTGCAACATTTCTTCCAGGACAGGTTTCTTCGCCTTTCCGCCCACAACCAGGCACGGAATGTCGCTCATGTCGCAAAGCTCCCTGAAGAGGATCGCGAAATCCTCACAAACACCACTCAGCTTTTTCATGGTATAACCTGCGCTGTATTCGGGACGGTCCTTCTGATTTTTGCGATCGTCATCGTACTTAAAATGCGTTGCGATAAATCCGTAAAAGAGCCAGACCCGCTCTTCGTCGTTCTTTCCTTGTGCATGCAGGTAAGCATGCGCCTTCGGCAGGTCTTTGCGGATCGTTTTGTCGATATTTGTCGTAATGCTGTCGAGCTGAAACTTCCTGTTGTCGTCGATATTTCCCCAGGCAGGTCCTGCATAGAAAAGCAACAAGATGCAGGTTATGAGTCCAGGCTGTACAAGTATATGTCGTGTTGTTCTCATCGGGCCATGAAAGATACTATAAATTCAATTATCCTCAAAAATCATCTCTATATCCCGGAGCAGCCAGGTTCCCGTAAAAATCTGTGAGGTACCTGCTATCGGCCTGCATCACCTTATACACACCCGGCTGGTCATGCCCAATGATGACCGAGAAGGCTACCGGGATTCGCATCTCCCCGGAAAGATCAAGCAATCCATACTTATCTTCAGATCTTACCTGGATCAGCTGGTCGTGAACGGATTCCATTTCTATAAAATTGTAGATTGCCGGAACCACAACTTTTCCCTGGTGATCAATGACACCATAGCGTTTGTCTCGGCCTTTTTCATCCCGCGTGATAAACAGCAACCTGTTCTCCACCGGATTACAGCCCCTTTCTTCCTTGTAAGATCTCAGGAAATCACATGCTTTGAGGACGAGGGTGGGCGCAAGAACGAAATTGCCCTGCATGTCGATAATTCCATACTTTCCGTTCTGCCGGACAATGGCCTTACCGCCGCAGGTTTGATCGGACACCTCCTGGAACCGGATCGGGAAAGCTGGCTTCGCCATACAGTCCAGGTAACCATATAACGAGTCTTTACGCACTTTGCAATAACCATCTGAGAAGTAAGCAATCTCCTTGTAAACATCCGAAAATGTACCGCTGTTCAAATCAAAAAGTGTACGGTTGTAACCCGCATCGTCCCGTTGCAGCAATTCATAAAAATCAATGGCAACGAGACAACCATCTGCTGCCCCCTTGTGACTTATTCCATCATACATGAACTTGAGTATCTGCTTCCGGCCGGACATATCCAGCGCACCGTATTTACCTTCGAGTTTTACCACGAACAGGAGGCCTGTCTGATCGACCGGCTCGTCATAAACGGCAGGCACCAGCTGCGGATTTGCAAAAGATGCTACGCCATGCTTGCCATCCTGCTTCAGTTTCAAGACCCAGTTTTCTTCCATGCCATTGAACCGGTAAAGCGAGATCTCGTCATAGGAAACCGGCAGGAACTCGGAGCCATCGGCCCTGAAAGCGCCCCAGCGCGACCCCAGCCGGACGCGGATGATCCCATGTGACAGATACGCTTCTTCCAATAAAACTTTATCATAGAGCGGTTTGATCAATACGCTCCCCTCCAGGTTCTCCAACCCTTGTTTTTCTTTTTTGGAGATCACATTGTAGCTTGTTTGAAACAGCGCATACTCATCAGGAATGGGCCGCTCCATCGCATATGTGACGTCAGCCTGATCTTCTGGCAATTGTATACCGGATGTGCCCACCGCTTTTCCATTGGTGCCGATGTAGCTCCATTTCCCGGCTTTGCGCACAGGCGCTGCGATTAACAGCGGTTTGACCGCCAGTGTATCAAACGCCCCCACTAGCTCATAGCCCGCCGTTTTAATCAACTGGTGGAATTTCGGATTCGCCACATAACCGTTCGCATCCGGAACGAAATTTTGCGCTCCGGCCATGCGGGAGGCAAGTAAGAGGAAGACAAGTGTAAAAGAGCGCATACGCAAAAGTTGGAGTTGGAACAAAGTTAGGCCCTTATTCTGAGATACGAAAATACCTGGCTCCATTCGGCAACCAGTTTACGCCCACAAAACCGGATCAGTTCCGCTCGCTTAAAGCCAGCACATGTTTTAAAAAAGCAGAATACTTATTTCCGCTTGTAATAAACTTCCACAACAGCATTCGGATTATCCCGCTTGACCCACCTTTCGTAATATTTTTCACGCACTGTACGGGTCCAGTGATTCCGGGAAGTCCTCCTGTTCTGGCGATCACGGAAGTGGTGACGGAATTTCTGCATTGCGGATTCCCGGTGTACTGTCTTCGATTGCTGTACATAGTCAGATGAAATCAGCGGTTTCAGGTCGTGAATCTCATTCCGTGCAAGCTCATATTTCAGGGCGACTGTAATTCCATTCCTCGTAAACAAAAGTGGCGACTGCTCGCAGAAATAACTTCCGTCCGCCCTTCTGCCACAGTTTGCTGAGACGGGCATTCCTGTAACCGTGGTGCCTGTGGCTGACACACGAATCAGACGGAGCTTGTTATCGCGAACCATAAAGATTTCACGTTCCACAATCTGCGCCAGCGTCGTATCAGCGCTTGCTCCCCAAAAAGAAAGTAAGCCTTTTTGCTGCAAGTGATAATACATGGTATCTGATCTTAAAGTCGTGTACAACCTTTTGGTATGCGTTGTATCTCCGGCCACAAGGGTATAGCTGTACTGATACGTCGAGTCCCTCGGTTCATTGAAATGGATTTCCGAATAGCTGTACACATTTGATTTCCGGCTGCCGGTCGCGTGTATCTCCACAGACATACCGGTTAAAGGTTGTTGGGCATAAACCCTGTAGATGTAGCTAGTGTCGATCTGTGTCTTTCCTTCCGCGGTTACTTCGCAGATATTGTAAGTCCACAAGGTATCGCCTGCACGCAACCTGTCGCGGCGTTCATACCGGAACAAATTTGCTTCACAACCCCGTGTATCGGGCCAGGGCGGAATGACTAGCAACGCTGCTGAATCCAGGTGTTGCCGCGCCCAGGTTTTGTAGTAATCAACGAGCTCCGGCGTCAAACGGTATTGCCATATGGATTCCTCTTCGTCCGCGACGATTAGCCGGGGTTCCTGGAGCTGATCTTCATCCGCCACACCTATTTCAATGCGGGAAAACAGGCCATGCAATGTATCGTGCTGTGTATGCCGGATCACAAAAAGGCCTTTTCCCTTCAATTCTTCATCGATCTCGAAGCTTCCGGATGGATATTCAGTATCCAGAGAGAACTTATTCCGGCCATAGTCGATATACTTTTCAAATTGGTATTCTTCACCCGTTACAGGATCGTTAAATATACTGTTGATCCTGATCTCCGAAAGCTCCTGCACGCCATCCCGGTCGGTATAGGTTGTTGCTTTCGTATACGCAACTTCTTTTTGCTGCGCAAACGCCGGGAGGACTGTCGTCAGAACAATCAATAAGGTCAGGCAGTTTTTAACAGGCTTATACATGACTGGATAGATTTAATTCAAGATACAAAATATTTCCTTTGCGCAACATGCACCATCACGCAATCCGCAGTCCGTTCTGTACCGGCAGATCGGTGGTCAGCAACACGATTTCATCGCCTTCCACAGAACCGAGGATCAGGCACTCGCTCTGGATGTTCGCGATCTGCTTACGTGGAAAATTGATCACAGCAACGACCTGTTTACCGATCAGCGCTTCCGGTTGGTATCTTTTCGTGATCTGGGCAGACGTTTTGCGTGTGCCGAAATCGCCGAAATCGATCATCAGTTTGTAAGACGGATTCCGGGCTTCCGGAAAACGGGCGGCTTCGAGAATCGTGCCGACGCGCATTTCCACTTTTGTGAAATCGGACCAGCTGATGGGTTCTTCTGTATGGATCATAGGGCAAGCGGAGATTAAAATTTACCTTCTAAATATACTGGATTTCCCGGAAATTGCAGTTCCCAAATCGGATTGTCCCCAAACAAGTAACATTTTTTGGGTTGCAAATCCCGCATTGATTGCTTAGTTTGCAGCTCATTACAAAAAAGAAACGCATGAAAAAGCAGAAAGCACTTTTATCCAATGGGCTTTGGTTCAACAGCGAAGCGGAACAGGCCGTAGCATTCTATCAATCTGTTTTCCCGGATTCGGCAGTATACGAAACGATGTACTACGGAAAGGAAGGTTTCGAGATGCATCAAAAACCGGAAGGCAGCGTGCTGGCGATCAATTTCCAGCTTTTTGGCACACAATTCCAGGCCATCAACGGCGGACCGGTTTTTCAAATCAATCCATCGGTTTCTTATTTCATCATCTGCGACAATGCTGATGAAGCCAACCGCTACTGGGATGCGCTGAAGCCGAAAGGCAAAGTCCTGATGGACATAGATTCCTATCCGTGGAGCGAACGCTACGGCTGGGTAGAGGACCAATTCGGCTTATCCTGGCAGATCTTTACCGGCACACCTAACAGCGGAAAACAGAAAATCTGTCCTTCGCTGCTGTTTGTCGGCGCGCAGCAGGGGCATGCGGAAGAAGCCATGCATTTTTACACGTCCGTGTTTCCGGATTCGCAGATCGAAATGATCCAGAAATACCCCGAAGGCGGCGAAGATCCTGCTGATACGGTCATGTATGGCGAATTCAGGCTTGCCGGACAGGTATTTACAGCCACGGACAGCGCACAGGAACATGCTTTCCAGTTCAATGAAGGCGTTTCGTTCATCGTCAATTGCAGTACACAGGCCGAGATCGATTATTACTGGGACAGGCTCCTCGTAGGCGGAAAAGAATCGGAATGCGGCTGGCTGAAAGACCGTTTCGGCATGTCGTGGCAGGTAGTTCCTGAGCAGCTCGACCGCATGCTGGCCGATCCGGACAAGGCCAAAGTCGAACGCGTAACCAAAGCCTGTATGAAAATGCGCAAATTTGACCTCGCACAACTCGAGCAGGCATTCAATAGCACTTTATAAGCATTCAAATAACGAAATTATGGAAACCACTATTTTAGAACAAGACATTGTTGTTTTTTACATACCCGCAAGCTCCTTCCCGGACGGTGTGAAGGCAGCACATGAGCAACTGCACAAGCTGGTACCCCTTTCTGCGGAACGCAATTATTACGGCCTTTCCCGGCCTGAAGGCAACACGGTCCAATACAAAGCAGCAGCGGCGGAACAATATCCCGGCGAAGGCGCAGACCTCGGCTGTAAAACAATCGTGCTTAAAAAAGGCAAATACGTCAGCCGGAAGATCCAGGATTTCATGCAGGACATTCCCGCGATCGGGCAAACCTTCCAGGAAATGCTGCTGGACCATCACGACGAGATCGATCCCGAAGGCTACTGCGTCGAATGGTATGTTACACAGCAGGATCTTATTTGTATGATCCGCCTCGATGAATGATTATCTAGGGCCCCGCCGCCAATCTTCATCGGCTCCATCCAGCACCATGCCGAGATTGATACCCAATTGAACGTTCCATTCGCTGCGCACAGGATTGAGGTTATACTGGATTCCGGCATTGAATCCAAACATTCTCGAGAGTTGAAGGATACCATCCGCGCGGAAAGCACAACCAACACCCTGGCGATACGATTTGTCGTAGGTTGGATGTTCCGTATGCGAATATTCATTCTCATGATATTGGATATTCGTAAATTCTACGGCATCGGTCCAGGAAGGCCCGAGCATGAGAGAACAATTGAGTTTTTTGAAAGACCGTGTCGTGACGCCAAACAACAGGTATTTCGAATCGTAAAGATTCTTCACGTGTTCTGCTTTATTGAAAAGAGCCCCATAGCTAGTCACATAGGCCCGACCAACTTTCACACGGGTGGAACCCAAGTATCCCCCAACAGAAAAGTGTTTAAAAACATGTACGACCAAACCCACATCCCGGTGTTTTGGAAAGCCAATATCTGCATTCATGTAAATCCGGTTGAGCACCTGGGTCGAAACGTATCCGGAAAGGCAAAACAGCAGCAAGGCAAGTCGTAATTTCATGGGTAGTTTTTTTAGTCTACACAAGTCTGACGTTTGAGTTGTACGAAACGTTAAAAAATCAGCACAAAAAATCCCGCATCATCGGTGCAGGATTTTTTGTTGGGTGCTGGAATGCTGTCAATAATCCGTTCCGGCTTCTTCTGTTTGCTCGGAAGTCCAGAGTATCGCCTTGTCGAGGTCTTCCTTGTGGAAACCTTTGAACTCGCCCGGCATGAGGATACTGAAAAAATCGGTGAACTTCCGGATGCCTTCCGAGTCGGACACAATCGCGGCACGGTTCCATTTCGTGATATTTTTGATACCCATCATCGCGTCCTGCCACCACGCACCGGCGGAAAAGTCTTTGATCGACGTATCGAGCAACAACAGGTAATTCAGTTTACCCGTTTTCTCAATCTGTTGCTCAACACAGGGAATCACGGTATGCGTAAAATCATCCTTGCACACTTCTCCGAGTGCGCGGAAACCGATCATATTGTCGGGCATGTTGTCTAATTGCTGAATCATAATTTGTAAATTTCAAATGCAGGCACGATCGGATTTTCCGTCCGCGCTGCCTGCATATAACAAATTACATGCGCAACGACATCCGCTTGCCGGAACGATCTGCAGGCCGGGAATCCGGTACTTCCGCAGACAATCAGCCGAAGCGAACGGGGAAATTAATCAACAACCGGCGTCAATCCGATCACGATGCCGCGTACACCCAGCAAGGGAATTTCCTGCATGTTCTTTTCGAGGATCGTTTCCGGCAGGAAGATAAAACGCTTGTCGTACATCGTATCGTTGACCCAGAAGCTGACCCAGTATTCATTGGTCAGCCCGAATACATCTTCCATGACCGGCTCGATACGTGCTGCTTCATTGGGCAGCAGGATCTCGAGACAATGTCTCAGCGTAGAGGTCTTGATCCTTTCGCCGGTTGCTGCATTTTCGCCGTACCCGTTGCTATTGATGATGATCCCTTCCATGATGTCATCCCGCAGGTTCATCAGGTAAGCATTGTAAATCGGGTGATTGTCTTCCCCTTTCTCCTGTACAATGGCCACAGCCACATTTTCGACCTTCGGCCCTTTTAATTCTTCACGCATTAATTTCTATTTGAATTGCTTATTTTACAGCTGCCAATTTTTCGCCGATGGCGATGTATTTGAATAAATCCGCCGGGTGGCCCACCTGCAAGGCATGTGCCTGAATGTACGCCCGATCCCGTTTGCGGTTGTCAGGGATCACGATGTTTTTTTCTCTCAGGAAACCTGTTCTCACAATAACCAGGTTCTCCGCAGGGATAGAAATGATGTATTGTCCAAGGATGCCACGACAGTAATAAACCTGCTTGTTTTCCTGCGGATAGGTCCAGATGTGCAGTCCGTAGCGGAAATTCGGCACACCTTCTTCGGTGGACATGACCGGATTTTTGACGAGTTCCTCCATGTACCACAGAGGCACAACCTGCTGATCGCCCCATTTTCCTTTTTGCAGGATGAGCTTGCCAAGCCGGCCGAAATCGCGGGACGTCCCATACAAACAGCAGAATGCTTTTTCAGCGCCATTTTCCTTGTCGAGGCTCCAGTAGGCATCGTGTTCCGTGCCGATCTTCGCCCAGATCTTCTCATAGGCATATTCCGACAGGTCTTTGCCCGTCGCTTTTTCGATGATGAAACCAAGCAACTGGGAATTCCCGCTCTGGTAATTAAACCTTTTGCCCGGCGCCTCAACTGCTTTCTGGCGATTGACCAATCCGAACAGGTCCGTTCCGTAATAAGATTCCGCATTTTCAGACAAAGGATTTTTCCCGCTTTCTTCCCAATCGAGCCCGGAAGACATCATCAGCAAATGACGGATCGTGATCCTGCTTTTTGCTCCTTCACTAAAAGCGGACAGGTAATGACCAACAGGCTCGTCGAGGCTTTTGATCTTTCCTTCCTCGATCGCAATGCCAACCAGCAAAGCGACAAAAGTCTTGGCCGCTGAAAAACTATTGGAAACCGTTTGCACATTGTGCCCGCCCCAGTATTTTTCCACAAGCAGGGAATCGCCGCGGAACACGAGGAATGAGCTTGTTTCCAGCGATTGCATGAAAGCTTCGTCGGGCGCATCGAGTTGACTGATAACTGTCCCCTTTTCCCAGGGCAGCGCCTGACCCGCTTTCGCGATGGTCGACGAAGCAAAGACGTCCTTGTCAAAAATACCCGGTCCGCTCTTGCCAATGAGGTAGGTGTTCGCGATGCCTTTGTAAAGGTACAATCGCCCCGACAGCAGGATAAACAGGTTCGCGGAGATCAGGATGAACAGCAGGAAAAACAGGAAGGAGCGCAGAATCCTGCGCGGCAGGCTTCTTTTTTTGGGAGAGCGTTTAGACATAGACAAAGTTAAATTGATGGGCTAATTTCTCCTGGAACACGGCTGTCACTTCTTTGAAGTCCAGTTCGCGGCCCAGTTCGTGCTGCATGGAAGTTACCGCTTTATCATCAATTCCGCAAGGAACAATGTGTTTAAAGTAAGACAAATCGCTGTTGACGTTGAAACCGATCCCATGCATCGTGACCCAGCGCGAGCATTTCACGCCGAGTGCACAGATTTTGCGTGCGCGATCTGTGTCCGGTTCGATCCATACGCCGGTCAGCCCTTCGTAGCGTTCTCCGTGGATGCCATATTCCGCAAGGGTCGCAATGACCGCTTCTTCGAGAAAGCGGAGGTACTTGTGGATGTCCGTAAAAAAATGATCGAGGTCCAGGATCGGGTACACCACCAATTGTCCAGGTCCGTGGTACGTAATATCCCCGCCGCGGTTGATTTTGTGGAAAGTAGCGCCGTGCGCAGAGAGTCCGGCTTCGTCGAGTAGCAGGTTTTCGATGCTGCCGCTTTTCCCGAGCGTATACACATGCGGATGCTGGCACACCAGTACGTGGTTGCGGGTCTGCTCCGTGCTTTCTCCTTTGCGAATGCTGATTTTCAGGTTGATGGTCTCTGCAAAAATCTGCTCCTGCAGGTCCCAGGCTTGCTGGTAATCCATCAATCCCAGGTCTGTTAAATGTACCTCGTTCATAGAAATACAAATTTAATGAAATTCGGCTTTGCAGGTGGATTTACGAATTTTAAACAGGAGTAGTCCGATAGCTGTGTTGCAGTAATCTTACCGGAACCTTTAAAGTTGATCCGACCAGGCACATCCGAAGAGACCGGTAATTCGCTTCAGGATCAGCAGGGAACCCCGGAACTGGGCATAAAAAAAGAGTGAGACGGGCGTCTCACTCTCTTCTAACCTAACCTAACCTACCTTTTACAACTAAACCTGACACAAATTTAAACCTCCTTTTTTGTTTTTGCAAATAAAAAAACGTTTTTTTTCATTTTTTAAGAAAAAGGAACGTGTCTAAATGCGGGGTCTGACATTAAAATCAGCAAAATCTTACATAAATGTTTGCATTATATTTTATTAATCAATTCATCTAATTATATTCGCAGCCTTAAATAATTATGTAGAAATGGCTCTAATTGGAAAAATTCGAGAAAAATCCGGTCTGTTGGTAATTATCATCGGACTTGCGTTACTGGCTTTCATCATGGGTGACTGGCAATCCATGTTCGGTGGTTCAGGAGAAACTCTTGGCCTTGGAACTGTTGCCGGCGAAAAGATAGATCCTTTGAAGTACGACAATGCTGTGAAAGCAATGCAACAGCAGGATTATCAGCAGTATCAGCAACAAGGGCGCGAATATACGCAGCGCGATCAGAAAGTTTCTGAGGACAAAGCCTGGACGATGCTCGTGGAAGGCATGGTGCTTTCAACAGAATTTGAAAAATTGGGGTTGGACGTCAGTGAAAAAGAATTCGAAGCTTACCTCTATGGTACGGACGGATTTACATTGATGCCGAACATTGCGCAATCTTTCCCGGATTCCGTTACAGGCCAGTTCAACCCGCGTTTGCTCGAGAAATTCATCGACGAGATGGAAAGCACGACAGATGTTGAGAAGAAAAACCAGTGGATCACCAACAAAACGAACATCCGTGAACAACGCAAAATGGAGAAATACTTCCAGTTGCTGGCACAAGGCGCGTATGTAACGAAGCTGGAGGCTGAAGAAGAATACAAAGCACAGAAGGAAGTGAAAAACATTTCTTTTGTCGTTCGCCGCTATGCAGAAATTGCAGATGAGAAGATCAAAGTCAGTGATGACGAAGTGAAGAAATACTACGATGAGCACAAATCAGAGAAAAAATACGAATCTACCGCCGGTCGTGACGTAAAAATCTTTGACATCACCGTACAGCCTTCCAAATCAGATTCCGCAGAGTTCAACGGAACAATGGACAAATTGAAGAAACAGTTCTCCACAACGAAAAACGACAGTCTGTTCGTGCTTTCAAATAGTGAAGTGAAGTTCTACTACAGCAGCCACATGGCTACTTTCAGACCTGAGGGCGATCCAAAGGCACGTCAGGGACTGACTTATCCTCTTTACATGGACACGGTTTTCAAAGCGGCTTCCGTTGGACAAATCGTGGGACCATACAACGACAAAGGACGTATTCGCCTGGCGAAAGTCATTGACTTCAACACGAAAGTCCTGAAGGTACGTCACATCCTGCTGAATGCGCCAAAAGGCGACGCAGCGAAGATTGCATCTGCACAGAAAATGGCTGACAGCCTCATGAAATCACTGACGAAAGACAACTTCGAGGAGTATGTCTTGAAATACAGTGAAGACGGAGGATCCAAACAAAAAGGGGGTGTTTACGAAGACTTCATGGACTACGAAATGGTTCCTGAGTTCTCCCAATTCGCAACTGACAAGCCAATCGGTACTATTGGTTCCGTGAAAACAGAATTCGGTATCCACATCATCGAGGTACTCGACCGCAAGGAAGTGAAATACCCCGTACTGGCAATGATCGAGAAAACACTCGTACCAAGCCAGGAAACAGAAGAAATGGCCGAAGAAAAAGCATATAACGTATTGTATGCTTTCGACGAAAAGATCTCCGATAAAGAAGACATCAAGTCCAAGATCGACCTGTTCGACACACTGGCACAGCGCGAAGGTTACTTCGTACGTCCGGTGCGCATCCTCGACGAGAATCCCGTTGCACAAGGTTTCGTAACCCCTTATGCAGAAGACAAAATTCTGAAACTGGCTTACGATGCGAATTCAGAAGTAGGCGATCTTTGCTCCGCACCGATCAAGGACCAGGGAAGATACATCATTGCGATCGTTTCCTCCATCCGCGAAAAAGGCGTTCCGAAGTTCGAAGATGTAGAGAAAGAAATGCGCCTGGCGGTGATCAAGGAGAAGAAAGCAAAAATCTTCATCCAGCAAATGATCAATGAGAAAAGTCTTGACGCCATGGCTACAAAAGGAAGCACAACGGTGATGCAGGGGCAAGTGACTTTCGCTTCCCCACAAATCCAGGGCGCAGGTTTTGAGCCGACAGTAGTAGGTTCTTTGTTCTCCGGATTGAAAGATGGTCAGCGTACCATTCCATTGCAAGGTGAAACAGGTGTATACGTTGTTCGTATCGACAAAACAGTGAAGGCTCCGGCAACGGCAAACTTTGACAGCGAAAAACAACAGATGCTTGCTGCTTACAAAGGAAACCTTTCCAACGATGCAAAAAGAGCATTGCTCAAGACTGCTGAACCGAAAGACAACCGTCGTTTCAACCAACTTGGAATCAGAAGATAAGATTGATAAATAATCACAAAAAAAGGCCGTTTCGATTGAAGCGGCTTTTTTTTGTGCCGTTCGTTCGGCTAAACTCATTTATATTTACCTGAATAAAAACTACACGTCTAAAAATAATGCTAACATGGCCCGCATAAAACGCAACAATGCAACACTGGTTCAAATGGCCGCTGTCTGCGTCATAATGGCCTTCCTGGCCCTCTTTATCTTCTTTGGAAGGGAAATCCTCTTCCCGATCATCATGTCACTGCTGATCGCGATCCTGCTCCGGCCGGTCGTTGAGTTCTTCAACAAGAAACTGCGTTTCCCGCACGTGATCGCCGTACTGATCGCGATCCTGCTCGGACTCGTCGTCGTGGCCGGAATTGTGCTCTTCCTCGGCATCCAGATCTCTGATTTTACATCAGACCTGCCGATGATCAAGAAAAACATCGGCAACCACTTTCACCATTTGCAGCAATGGATCCAGGGCAAGTTCAACGTCAGCTATTCGGACCAGACCAATTACCTGGAAAAGTCCGTCAAAAAAGCCAATGTCATGTCCAGCTCCTCGCTGAATGCATTGACAAGCAGCCTGCTGAATTTCATCCTGATCCCGATCTATACGTTCCTGATCCTGATCTACCGCGCACTCTTCATCAAGTTTTTGCTGAAGCTTACGCCGACAGGCAAACAAATGATGCTGCGCGAAATCCTGTATGAGATCAAAACCGTGACGCGCAGCTATATCGTCGGTTTGATGCTCGAGCTCGTCATCGTCGCTTTCCTGACCGGGCTCGGTCTTTGGATCATCGGTGTCGAATACTTCATCTTCCTCGGCATCATGACTGCGATCCTGAACCTCATTCCTTACATCGGGATCCTGGTGGCCGGGATTGTCAGTATTTTCATTGCCCTGGTCGGATCGACGGAATTGGGTATCGTAATTGGCGTCATCGTCGTCAATATCACCGTACAATTCATCGACAACAATATCCTGATCCCGAAAGTTGTCGGTTCCAAGGTCAGCATCAATGCCCTTTCCTCGATTGTCGGGGTCATCATTGCAGGAAGCCTTGCCGGTGTAGGCGGCATGTTCCTCGCAATCCCTATCATGGCGATCATCAAAGTAATTTTCGACCGCGTGCCACAGCTCGAGCCTTTCGGTTACCTGCTCGGTGACCACATCCCGAAGACGGTGAACTGGTACAGCCTGCGACTGCCCGATTTCAACGCTGGGGAAAAGAACGACGATTACGACATAACGCCAACGACTCCCGTTCCGCCACTGCCGCATGATTTCGTCACCAGATCGCCGGAAGACCTGGACAAACCGGAAGATCTGGATAAGCCGGAAGACCTGGATAAGCCACGAACCTGATAATCCCTGAAAACATGGAAGACAACAATCCCATTGAGGACCTCAACGACAACCTGAAGGAATACCTAAACACCCGGTATGAACTCATGGTGCTGAAGGCCTCCGAGAAAGTATCGATCATCGGTGCGGCAGCTGTCGCATCGACGATACTGGTGATCTTTGCGGTACTTTTCGTACTCTTCGGAAGTCTCGCCGCCGGATTTTTCCTCGCGGCCTGGATAGGCAGTTACGGCCTGGGGTTCCTCGTCCTGGCAGGAATCTATTTGTCGCTTTTCCTGCTCGTGCTTCTAGTCCGGAAATCCTGGATCATCCGCCCGCTGCGCAACAAGCTGATCCAGCAAATGTTTGATGAAAACTGAAGCCATGAAAACGATCATCACACCATCCCCGTCGATCGGATCCTACGAAGATCTGAAACGTCGCGTCGCCTACCTTGAATCGGTCAAAGATGAACAGGAAGAAACGCTGAAGGAAAACATCCGCGAAGTCTACCAGTCGCTCCAGCCCGCTGAGCTGATCAAAAAAGCGATCTACAATATCCGCAACGACGAAGAGCTCGTAGAAGACTCTACACATCTCGGCGTTTCGCTCGGACTCGACCTGCTGGTCGGCAAGATCTTCGAAAAAGACGATTCTGCCGGCAGCAAGCTGAAAGCCTTTGCAGCCAAGCAGGTTATTTCGATGATTTATAAAAGATACGAGCCGCGCGTACATTTGCTGCTCGGCGAATTGAAGGAAAAAGTCATCGACTTATTCCAGCTGGATGTGCGGGATAAAAAGACACCGGGAGATAATACTACAGAGAAATCTGCGGAATAATTCATCGCATATTTGTAATTGAAAAAGGCGATTCCCAGCGCCTTTTTCGTTATCATTTCACCAGCAATACTTGCTTTACAAATTCCCCCCGATCGGTTTTGATCTGCAGGAAATAACATCCATTTTCCAGGTAAGTTAGATCGATAACTTTCGCATCCACTGCAAAAGCAGTGAGCAATCCACCCCGAACATCCGATAACCCTATGGACTGAATCGATATATTTTCAGTCAACTGAAGCTGGATCTGCGCATTTGCAGGATTGGGATAGACAGACAAACCTGGCAATAGATTTTCAGTTAATGACAAGCTTTCACCGCATGCATACGCAAGAAAATCCGGGTTCTCAAAAACAGGCTGATTCTCTTTATGCTGGCAAACGAGTGCCTGACCACTCAGCATGTACCAAAGCGTCGAATACAATCCTGTATTGGTACCCACACTTTCCACCATTTCAAATGACCGGTTCGCGCCATATGCCTGCTCTTCAAAACGGATGTGCTTTTTTCCGTCCAGGTAATACACCGAATCAACAACAGAGTTCGGTTTGTTGGGCGCAGGAACGGCAAAAGCGTCACCAACTTCCAGTGAAAGATCAAAGAACAACTGACAATTCTGGTTGAGTACATCACATACCCAGGCTTTCCCGGCAACAGTATCTTCTTTGATATACATCGTATTAATCAATGCTCCGCCCCTGAAACGATCGACTTGGCGCAGCGTATCTCCATCCACCAAAATCGAAGCAACATGTACGAGACTATCTTTCGCATAGCCCCAAAACCCATCCGGCTCAAAGATGATCCAGCTGGTTTGTGCATGTCCGAATAAGGATGCATACTGCGCATGGATTTTCATTGTACCGAATTGCAGTACAATTGCCAATAATAGAATTTTCACGTTTTTCATAAAGCTCTCATTGAACTACCAAAAATGTGGAATCGCAACTCCATCACAAACCAACACAATGGTATAAATGCCCGGTTGCAAAGCTATAAACGTACAAAAAACTGCCTTATCATCAAATGATGGAATAAAAATAATTTCAGGAGCATTCCGCTAAATATCAATGAGATAAGAATAAATCAACCCGTTTTTCGGATTGATTTTGTTATTTTGGATATGCCTTAAGGAACGAAACATCTGCGGTGTACCAACCGGATATCCCCGGCTTTCAGGTTGTGGAACTCAAAAAAAAAGCACCTCTTCCGAAGTGCTTTTTCCCGTCCGTTGCCGGAATATATCAGAGCGTTAAGATTCCTTTTTTCAACAACAAAGCGGCGATCTGCACGGCATTCGTCGCAGCGCCTTTGCGCAGGTTGTCGGCAACAACCCACATGTTCAGCGTATTGTCCTGTGACTCATCCCTCCTGATCCTGCCGACAAAGACATCGTCTTTCCCTTCAGCATATTTCGGCATGGGGTAGGAATTCGTCGTTGGATCGTCTTTCAACGTGATGCCAGGTGTTTCGTGCAACAATCGGCGTACATCTGCGAGGTCGAAATCTTTCAGGAACTCTACATTGACAGCTTCCGAATGTCCGCCCACCACCGGTACGCGCACCGCCGTTGCCGTTACTTTGATCGTTGGATCGAGGATTTTTTTTGTTTCCTGTGTCAGCTTCATTTCCTCTTTCGTATAGCCGTTGTCGAGGAATGAATCACAATGTGGAATGCAGTTTTTATCGATTGGATACGCATAGGCCATATCGCCTGAGATGCCTGCGCGCTCATTCTCCATTTGCTGCACCGCCTTCACTCCCGTTCCGGTAATCGACTGATACGTTGACACAACAACCCTTTTCACGCCGTAAGCCTTGTGCAAAGGTGCGAGTGCCAGCATCAGCTGGATTGTGCTGCAATTCGGGTTCGCGATGATCTTGTCCTCCGCGGTCAGCAAATCGCCATTGATCTCGGGCACAACGAGCTTCTTGTCCGGGTCCATTCTCCACGCAGAGCTGTTGTCGATCACGACCGTACCCGCAGCAGCAAATTTCGGCGCCCATTCGAGCGATGTATCACCACCTGCGGAGAAGATCGCGAGATCTGGTTGCATATCGACTGCCGTTTGCAATCCCACCACCGGATATTCCAGCGAGCCAAAAGAAATCATCTGACCTACAGATTTTTCAGAAGCCACAGGAATCAATTCTGTGATCGGGAAATTCTGTTCGCGCAGGACCTGCAACATCACATTTCCGACCATTCCCGTAGCGCCAACCACCGCAACTTTCATTTTATGCTTATTTTAAAAAATTCAATCTCAAAAGTAGTATATTTAAGGTCTCAAGTACTACTACTATGAAACAGTTTTTCAAAAACTTCGTTCTCATTGTTCCATTCCTATCGTTTGGGCAAATGGAGGAGGATTTCTCGGATGGCAACTTTTCATCCAATCCAGCCTGGACAGGCTCCACCGCCGATTTCATTGTCAATTCCGGTTTCCAGCTGCAAAGCCAGCTTGCCATCGCCGCGACTTCTTACCTCAGCACCCCCCACGGATTAAGCGACCTCGACAACCGCGAATGGCACTTATACGTCAAACAGAATTTTGCCGGCTCAGCCAGCAATTTCAGCCGCATTTACCTGACTTCTACAGATCCAAACCTCACAACCAATCCTGACGGTTATTACCTGCAACTCGGGGAAAGCCTGGCCCAGGATGCGATCCGGCTCATGAAATGCGAAGCCGGCGTTACCTCAGAGATTTGCGCAGGGACTCCGGCTGCAATCAGTTCCGGCGTGCATGCCGGCATCCGCGTGCGGCGGGACGACAATGGCAACTGGACACTTTCTGTAGATTATGCAGGTGAACAAAACTATGTCCTGGAAGCCACAGCGCAGGACAATAGTGTCATTGCAGGCAGCCATGCAGGCTTCCTCTGCACCTACACCGCCAGCAACGCAACGAACTTCCATTTTGATGACATTTACATCGGATCGGTATTGCTCGACCTCCAGGCGCCAACCCTTTTATCCGGCACTATCCGCAATGCAACAGAAATCCTGATCAGCTGTTCCGAACCCATTACTCCATCCAGCGCAGGAAATATTGCCAACTACGCATTTGATCCACCTGTAACGATCAGCCAGGCGGTGCCCGATTCCGTGGATGCAGCCGTCATACACCTCTTGCTCGCAACGCCACTCACAAATGGAACGCAGTATACACTCACCACACAGCAATTGTCTGATGAAGCCGGTAATTTATCTGTAGCTCAATCCATACAGCTCGCTTACCTCGTAGCCGAAACCCCGATTCCCGGCGATGCGATCCTCTCTGAAATTTTCTGCGACCCGTCGCCACAGATCGGCCTGCCGGAGATTGAATACATCGAGATCTACAACCGGAGCCAGAAATACTTCCAGCTAGCTGACTGGCAGATCAGCGATGCAGATGGACACGGAACACTCGATTCGGCCTGGTTGTTTCCCGGCACCTACAAGATTCTGTGTACAACTTCAGGACTTGATGTACTTCCGATGGCCGTTCCGGTGGTCAGCTTCCCCAGTCTCAACAACAGCGGAGACGCACTTTTCCTGCGCGACAATACCGGAACGCTGCTCGATAAGGTTCAGTATACGGAAGATTGGTATCACGACGATGCCAAAGCAGCCGGCGGATATTCGCTCGAGCTGATCAATCCCAAAGATCCCTGCTCAGACATTTCGAACTGGGCAGCCAGTACGGATCCGGATGGCGGCACACCCGGATTCCGGAATGCCTTGCACGACACAACTACCGATGTTACTCCACCCCAGTTTTTTGAATTACTCGCCAGCGCTCCCAATTTGCTGGAAGTTGTATTCAACGAAGGCATGGACTCGCTAAGTCTTGTGAATGCCGTGACTTCGTTTGAACCTGCACTAATTGTACAGCAAGCAACCTTGTCAGGAAACCCGGTGCGCATCCTCACATTGGAATTCGAGGAAACCCTGGCAGGATCGCAGCCTTACAAAATCTCCCTTTCCAATGTTGCTGATTGCTGGCAGAACACCCAACCGCTGCAAGGGCAGTTCAGTCTCGCAGAAATAGCGCTGCCCGGCGACATTGTCATCAACGAGATCCTCTTCAACCCCATAACCGGTGGTGCAGATTTTGTTGAGTTACGCAACAATTCGACGCGCCTGATCGATCTCAAAGACTGGAACATTGCGCATTTTGAAAGCGATACGATCTCCGATTTTGTGACCATCCCAATGCATTGGTTCCTCGCGCCTGGCGCGCATGTCGTTGTGACGCCGGATTCCGCAGCGCAGTTGCAGCAATATCCGGCAGCAATTCCAGGTCATTTTATCCAGCTATCGTTGCCTTCGCTGAACAATGATTCCAGTACTGTCTTTTTATTGCAAGGCGATGAAGTCATGGACGTAGTCAGTTACACAGCGGACTGGCATTTTGCGCTCCTGGATGATCTCAAGGCCAAATCGCTCGAAAGAATTGATCCGGCAGGGCCTTCCAACGACCGCCAAAACTGGCACACAGCCGCTGAGACGATCGGGTTTGCCACGCCCGGCAGAGAAAATTCACAATTCAATCCGGCGCTGTCCACCGGCGATTTTGCATTGCAAAGCAAAATTATCTCTCCCGACAACGACGGTACTGAAGATGTTTTGCAAGCCAGATATGCCTTTCAAAAACCAGGGATGCTGGGAAGTGTGCACATTTACGATGAACGCGGCAGCCTGGTCAAAGCGCTGTTCAAAAACGAGCTCCTCAGCACCCAGGGAACAATCCAATGGGATGGAACGACAGATCAGGCACAAAAAGCGGGAATCGGCACGTATGTCCTCATCTTTGAAGCGTTTCACCTCGATAGCGGAATCACCTACCTGCGCAAAGAAGCATTCGTCGTAGCCGGCAAAATGTAGACAATCGAGCAAATTACGCCGTCAACAGATGCGACGCCTCAAATTAAAACTATTTTTGAACAAAAGTGTACGCCGACACCGCTTCTCACAGCACGTTGATTATGAACCGGAACAGGATTCAAAATCTTTTTTAAAACTCCTTTCGTCTGTTAAATTTGTGTAATATTCCCAGGGATTACAATTTGTTGTAAAAATGTAAGTGTCCCTTTTTTATATCTTCGCAGTCTGACAAAAAATTTGTTTACAAAAAAAACGACTATGAAAAAAATGATCACACTCCTGTTTGCATGCCTGCTGGTTTCAGGTTTTGCATTTAACCAAAACTACAATACGGCACTCGGTATTAAATTCGGTCCGGGATGGTACGGAGGCAGCGGCGGTTTGAATATCAAACATTCCCTGGGCGGATCAACTGCCATCGAAGGATTGATTGGCGGCGGGGCGCACCACGTTTGGTTGCAGGGTTTCTTTGAGATTAACAAAGATCTCGGAGAAGAAGGTTTGAACCTCTATTATGGTATCGGTGCAGATGTTGGCTTCTGGGGAGACGGTCACGGCCGTCGCTACAGGGATGATTATTACTATGGCGGTACCTGGGCGGGTATTGACGGTATAATCGGTATTGAATATACATTTGCTTCTGTTCCGCTTAACTTTGCATTGGATGCTGTTCCTTCGATCCGCGTTGCTCCTTACGTAGGATTTGGCATTGGTGCCAATTTCGCGATCCGCTATGCATTCAAATAATTGAAACTCAATAAAACGAAAAAACCTGAAGTGATCCTTCAGGTTTTTTTATGCGTTTATATTTTTGCTCTGCAGATTACTCGACGTAGCTCAATTTTAACATGTTTGATTTTCCGTTCTCTTCCAATGGAATGGATGCGATGTTGATGACCAGATCACCCTCTTTCAATAAGCCGTCTTTCTTCAGCAGGTACTTGATGTCCGCGATCGTATGATCGGTGCTGACGCGCTTATTGTAGTAGAATCCTTTCACGCCCCAGATCAGGTTGAGCTGTGTCAGGATCTGCTTGTTACTCGTAAAGATGTAAATAGGCGCATTTGGGCGCTGGGAAGCGATCTTATACGCTGTATAGCCCGAAAAGGACATCGTGACTATCGCGTCTGCCTGAACGCGCTGTGCGAGCCTACAGGCATTGAAACAGATTGAATCGGAAATAAAGCGGTCCTGGGATTTCTCCGGCATGACTTCTTTGTTGTAAATACCATCGAATGTTTCCATTTCCTTCACGATGTTTGCCATCGTCTTGATTACTTCCACCGGAAATTTACCGACAGACGTTTCACCGGACAACATCACGGCATCTGCGCCATCCAGTACGGCATTCGCCACGTCATTTACCTCTGCACGGGTCGGGGAAATGTTCGTGATCATGCTTTCCATCATTTGCGTGGCAACGATTACCGGCTTCGCATACTGGAAACATTTATTGATCAGCATTTTCTGGATCAGCGGTACATTCTGGTAAGGAACTTCAACACCGAGGTCGCCGCGCGCCACCATCAGGGCATCGCTCGCTTTCACGATCTCATCGATATCGGCTACTGCTTCAGGCTTCTCGATTTTCGCGATTACTTTCGCTTTACCGTGACTGTGGCTGATCAAATGTTTCAATTCGATGATATCGCGTGCAGAGCGCACAAATGAAAGCCCGATCCAGTCCACATTTTGTGCGAGCGCAAAATCGAGGTCCTCGCGGTCTTTCTTCGTCAGCGAAGGCAACGAGATTTTTGTATTCGGCAGGTTGACCCCTTTTTTAGAAGACAAGATCCCGCCGTGAATGACCTTCGCCTCGATGTTCTTCAGACCGTCCGTGCTGATAATCTCCAGCGCAAGCTTTCCGTCATCCAGCAAAATACGCTCTCCGGGTTTTACATCCGCAGGCAATTGTTCATAATTGATCGCAATTTTATCTGCCGTTCCGACCATTTTCTCGGTCGTGATCGTCAATATTTTCCCGTTCTCCAGCAAGACGCCGTTGTTTTCCATTTCAAACACACGGATTTTAGGTCCCTGCAAATCGGCCAGGATCGCGACGTTCAACCCCGTTTCGTCATTCAATTCGCGGATCACCTTGATGACCTGCGCATGGTCTTCATAAGCGCCGTGTGAAAAATTGAGACGGCATACATTGAGTCCCTCGAGGAACATTTGTCTCAGGACTTCTTTGTCCGAAGACGCAGGCCCGAGCGTGGCAACTATTTTTGTTTTCTTCATATTTATTCTTTTAAAAGACGATATTTTCCGCAGAGGCAAATTCGGTCGGGTCAAACGAAAAAGCAGCGAGAATGCTCGCGTGTCCTTTCAGCTTTTCAACCCATTCTCCTACATCGATCGTCCGGTTATTCAGGAGGAAAAGAAAGTAATCTATCTGTTGTTTTTCAGGAATCAGGAACTTGCCCTGGGCTTTGTTCTTAATCAGGTAATAATCCATCATGTTTTCAGCATCGATCAACTGGTAATAAGAATGCTGCGAGGGAATTGCGCCCTTTTTGTGATTGATGACGAAATTATCGTCTGCTTTTGTCAACTGCAGGCCCAACAATTCATTGATGCCCCATACCAACCTGTAATCGTTGTGGTGTGAACAGATTCCAATCAGATCATAATCGTAATCCGTCTCTAATATGAGGTTGAATTTATGCTGTTTGGCCATGCGTTCTATTGACTGATCGAAGGTACATATTTTTTTCCAGCTTCCGTGTGGATTCCGGCATTATGCTTTTGTGAACTTGCAATGGGAAAGCGTATTTTGATCTTGTATCGGCAGACAGGAATCGTGTCGGCTACAACTCCCCCATCAGGATCAGTGTTTCCTTGGATGCCGCTTGCTCCGCCTGCTTTTTCGAATTGCCGAGACCTTTTCCATAAGGCGCATCGTTGACGTAGACCATGATCTCGTAGCTCCAGTTACCGCCTACATTTTGTTCTGACAAAACCACAAACTCCAAGGAAAGGTGTTTTTTCTGACTCCAGATAAAGAGCTTGGATTTAAAGTCGATCTCTTCTTCGAGGATCTTGTTCAAATCGGCATAATTGCGGAAGATGTGGTGATTGATGCTTGTTTTAACCGCTTCAAACCCGCCGTCGAGATAGATCGCACCCATCAGTGCTTCAAACGCGTTCCCTTCCAGCGTGGCAAGGTTGATCGATCTGCCTTTGTGGTAAAAGATTACATCTCTGAGCTGCAATTCCTCACCAATCTCCGACAAAGTTTTACGACTGACGACCTTCGATTTGATCTTCGTCAGGAAACCTTCATCTTCCTCCGGAAAGCGCAGAAAAAGGGATTCAGCAACAACAGCATCGAGGATGGCATCGCCCAAAAACTCCAGGCGTTCATTGGAAACCTGGTTGTTATTGATATTGCTGTAAGATTTGTGGGTAATTGCCTCGTAAAAATAACTTAACTCCCTGGGACGATACCCAAAGCGCTTTAGCACGAACCTGATTAGTTTCAGGTCCTCACTTGAACGTTTTCCGGAGAGAGAGAAAAATCGCTTGAGCAAATTATCCTTTGAATTTTTTAACAATCACTGAAGTATTGTGTCCACCGAAACCAAATGTATTGGATAGAGCAACATTGACAACTCTTTCCTGTGCTTTGTTGAAAGTCAGGTTCAAGCGGTTGTCCAGCTCCGGATCATCCGTAAAGTGGTTGATCGTAGGCGGAATAATATCGTTCTGTACGGCCAGGATACAGGCAATCGCTTCGATCGCACCGGCTGCACCCAATAAGTGACCGGTCATCGATTTCGTAGAGCTGATATTCAGATCGTATGCATGTTCGCCAAACACTTGTAAAATGGCTTTCGTTTCTGCAATGTCACCCAATGGCGTGGAAGTTCCATGTACATTCACGTAATCCACCTGCTCAGGCGTCATCTCTGCATCTTCCAATGCAGCGATCATCACATTGCGTGCACCTACACCATCCGGGTGCGGAGCAGTCATGTGATATGCATCGCCGGACATACCGCCACCGGCAACCTCAGCATAGATTTTCGCCCCTCTTTTAACCGCATGGTTGTATTCTTCGAGGATCAGTGCACCAGCACCTTCACCCAGTACAAAACCATCACGGTCCTTGTCGAATGGACGGGAAGCCGTTTCCGGCGAATCATTGCGGGTAGACAAAGCCTTCAAAGCATTGAAACCACCCATTCCCATTTGATTTACGGCTGCTTCGGAACCTCCGGTCACAATCGCGTCTGCTTTTCCTAAACGGATCAGGTTGAAAGCATCGATGATCGCGTTTGTAGAAGAAGCACAGGCTGAAACTGTGACGTAGTTGGGTCCGCGCAATCCATATTTGATAGAAATATGTCCCGCAGCGATATCCGAGATCATTTTAGGGATAAAGAAAGGATTGAACTTCGGTGTTCCATCGCCTTCAAAAAAGTTCTGAGCTTCATCCTGGAAGGTTTTCAAACCTCCGATCCCGGATCCCCAGATCACACCGATGCGATCGAGGTTCGGGTTGGATTCCATCAGACCAGCATCGGCCATGGCTTCTGAAGCAGAAACCATGGCATACTGTGAAAACTGATCCAGCTTGCGGCCTTCCTTCCGGTCCATAAAGTCTTCCACATTGAAATCCTTTACTTCGCACGCAAACTGTGTTTTGAACAAAGATGCATCGAACTGTTTAATCGGAGCTGCCCCGCTTTTTCCCTGGATCAAACCATCCCAAAACTCGGCAACTGTGTTCCCTATGGGTGTAAGTGCTCCTAAACCAGTGACAACAACTCTTTTTAATTCCATACAGAATATCTTTGTTCTACTAAATAATAATTTAACTTCGGATTATGCGTTTTTCTCGATGTAAGAAACTGCATCACCAACAGTTTGAATAGTTTCTGCTTGATCGTCCGGAATTGCAATATTGAATTCCTTTTCGAACTCCATAATCAACTCTACAGTATCCAGAGAGTCAGCTCCCAGATCATTTGTGAAGCTCGCTTCGTTTGTTACTTCGCTTTCTTCAACACCCAATTTATCAACGATAATGGATATAACTTTTGACTTGATATCAGACATTTCTAATTTTTTAAATGGTTAATTCAGCCTGCAAAGAAAGAATATATGTGCTAAAAAACAAAATTATTGACAATATAATTCGATTTTGATTCCCCGCCGCTGCGGATACCCCTGTTTTAAACCGCATGCATCCAGCTGTTTAAAAGCATGCACGCTATTTTCAGCGGTCTGAAGAATCATTCTGCACTTTCCGCAGGAACATCCCCCAAACAGGTTGTATTGGCAAATTAAATAAGAAAGAACCCGGAATTTCACGACCGGAATCCACCTTTTCAAAGACACACTTATTTTTTAAGTTTCGCCGGAAGTCCATACCTTTGCCGCATGTCGAAAATCAGAATGGCCGTTTTTGCATCCGGACAAGGTAGTAACGCCCTGAATATCATTGCGCATTTTAAAGCGCATCCACAAATCGAGGTTGCCTTCGTTTTGTCCAACAAAGCCGATGCACCGGTATTGCGCGCCGCAGCTGCGGAAGGCATCCCGGGATTGCATTACGACAATCAGCAGGTAAGCGACGGCGATTTCCTGACGCAGGTATGCAGGCACAAAGCAGTTGACTTCATAGTACTGGCAGGTTATCTGCGGCTCGTGCCCGCTGGCCTGATCCGCAACTATGCAGAACGCATTTTCAATATTCACCCGGCTTTGCTCCCGAAATTCGGCGGCGCAGGCATGTATGGCAATTTTGTCCATGCGGCTGTCAGGCAGGCGAACGAAACGACATCCGGCATCACGGTGCATTATGTAGATGAAGTCTTTGACGCAGGCCGCATCATCGCGCAAATGCGTTGCCAGGTGCTCGCAACAGACAGTCCGGATGACATCCGCACGAAAGTTCAGGCACTCGAACATGCTTATTATCCAGTCATTATCGAAAAAACCATTTTAAACCACCGCTATGTTTGATTTTTTTTCCGGCTTCAATCCAACTGAACTGTTCAAAGCCACGATGGTCCTCTTCGCAGTCATCGATATCGTGGGATCCATCCCGATCATCTTAAAGATCAAACAGCAGTCCGGCGATATCCACGAAGTCCGTGCAAGTCTCGTTTCCCTGGGCATCATGCTCGGCTTCCTGATCCTCGGGGAAAGCATTCTGGATCTCTTTGGGGTCGATGTAAAGGCATTTGCCGTGGCGGGGTCGCTCATCCTCTTTGCGATGAGCCTGGAGATGATCCTGGGCATTCACCTGTTCCGCGACAATGCGACCGGAAAAACTGCGAGCATCGTTCCTTTAGCTTTCCCCATCATTGCAGGTGCGGGAAGCATGACGACGATCATTTCGCTGCGCGCGGAATTCCAGTCCATCAACATTGTTGTGGCGATCTGTATCAACATCCTGTTTGTATACATCGTCCTGAAACTGACGAAACGCTTCGAGCTGATCCTCGGGGAGGGCGGCATCGCGATCCTGAAAAAAGTATTCGGGATCATCCTGCTCGCCATTGCAGTGAAGCTCTTCACAACGAATATCAAGGAGATGTTTTAACTGATTTAGAACAGCGACAGCGAGATCCCCAGGGAGAAACCATTGAGCGCTGTGCTCGACTGACTTCTGAAATAAGGGGTCAGGTTGTAAGATGCAACCAGTCCAAGGTTCCTGATCCCAACGCGCACATGCGCCGAAAAAATCCAATCGTTGACATCGTAGAACCCGATTGTTTTCTGATCGCTCTTCAATCCGTTCTGAGTTTCACGGATTTTCGTAGCTGACCGGAACTGGTATCCTGCTTTTCCACCGACGTGTAGCTTGACGTGTTTCCAGCCTTTCGTGCGGAACCTCAGTTCAACAGGCACAAACAATTGGTTCGCACTGAATACGGAGCGCTGCACCTGGCTTTCTCCCGAAAAGGTATCGAGTATTGTTGCCTGCAACGCTACATCGCGCCGGAGGTATGTATCCTGCAAATGAATGCGGGTGTATTGATATCCGACACCTATACCAAAGGAAATATTGTCGTTCGTGATCGGAATATCGAAAATAGCCTGACCATTCCAGCCAATGGAGCTCGCTTTCTGCTGAAAAGGTTTCACCGATTTTCCGGTCCAGTCGTTGTAAAGGACCTCAAAGATCAGCCTGTCATAGCGCGGCATTTTTTCAGCTACGCCGGGACGCAATCCCGTATAAAACCACATGATGCCCGGCCTGAACCGGGAAATTAATTCCGCATCCTGTTGTTGTGCCTGTGCAGCGGAAGCCAGGCTGATGATGCAAAATGCAGCAATAATTCTAAACATGTTCTATTCTTTTATTTTCCCAGTTCCACGCATCGCGGATCGCATCTGCCACGGTGAAAGCAGATTTCCAGTTCAACAAAGCCAGTGCTTTCCCGGCATTTGCAAAGATCTCCGGCACATCTCCCGGACGACGCGGACCGAATTCCCAGGGCAGGGACACGCCCGTCATTTCTTCAAAGATCCGGATCACTTCCAGTACGCTTGTGCCCTGCCCCGTACCGATATTGATCGCTTCAAGCGTTCCATCAGCAGCAGATTCCAGCCAATTCAGTGCCTGCACATGTGCCACCGCTAGATCGCAGACATGGATATAATCGCGCACGCAGGAACCGTCGCGGGTTGCGTAATCATTGCCGTAGACAGTCAGTTTTTCGCGCATGCCGCGCGCCGTCTGTGTCAGGTAGGGCAACAGGTTGTTCGGTGTTCCGAGCGGCATTTCTCCGATCAGGCCGGAAGGATGCGCCCCTGCGGGATTGAAGTAACGCAGCAAAGCGATCTTCACACCCGGATTCACGGCTGACCAATCTGAAATAATCTGTTCAGCAATCAGTTTCGTATTGCCATAAGGCGATGCCGGCTGGCTGACCGGGATTTCCTCCGATACTTCGAGACTCTGCTGCGGCGTTCCATACACGGTGCACGAAGAAGAAAACACGAGGTTTGAAGTTCCGAAATCCTGCATGACACGCAAAAGCGTCAACAGGCTGTTGAGGTTGTTATCGTAATATTTGAGCGGGTCGAGTATCGATTCCGCAACGGCTTTATCAGCAGCAAAATGGATCACTCCGTAAAATTGATATTGCGCAAAGGCCGCACGCAGCTTTTGTTCATCCTGGCAGGCCGCAGCAATTGCAACCGCAGGCTGACCTGTAATCTGTTCAATGCGACCGATGACTGAATTCTCCGCATTCCGGAAATCATCGAGGATGACAGGAATATACCTGGTCCCCGTCAGTTCCACCACCGTATGAGAGCCGATATAACCCGCTCCCCCGGTCACCAGGATATATTTCAATTTTTCCATATGTACCAAAGTTAAATATTTGACTGAACTTTGTCCCTGCAAAGGACTTCTAAATTTGAGCCGACCGGAGATTTAAACGCACAGAAAAACCAAAAAGTCTATAAAATTCTTAAAAAACTGCCCGCTTTGCTTGGCGATCCGAACAAAATGGTGATATTGGTGTTTGACCTATGATGAAACGCATTTTAACATACTTTTTGTTCAGTTGCCTTTTCGCAGGTACTTCTTCGTTTATGGAACCTGAAAAATCGGCCAAGCTGACGATCGAGGTCAGGGGCCTGACCAGCAACAAAGGAAAGATCTACGTAGCACTGTATCGCCGCGGCGATTCGTTCCCTTCCTTTACAGGAAATTACAAAGGCGTACTGGCGGATGCAGATCAAAAAACCGTGCAGGTCGTCTTCAACCGCATTCCTGCGGATACGTATGCTGTAGCGACTTTTCACGACGAGAACAACAACGGCGTCATGGATAAAAACATGTTTGGTGTTCCTGCGGAGATTTATGGATTTTCAAACAATGCACGCAAGACATTTTCAGCACCTTCGTTTCAGGAAGCGGCATTTGAACTGGAATCGGAAAGAAAATTGTCTATCTACCTGAAATAGGTTTCAGGCTTTGCGGCGTAACATCGCGAGCAATACACGACCCTGGATCATGCCGAAAATAAAAGCGCCGACAAAGCTGCTGCCCATAAAAAGAAGTACTGACTTTAGCGCATCACCGGTCAAACGGGCGATATAAAAGGTAGCGGCAAGCCAGGCAATCAATCCTGCATAGCGCAGCAGGACCGAAATCTGCAACTGCAAGCGGAAAAACTTCCAGACATAGATCAACTGAAGGACCGCAATACCCGATTGCGTCAGCAAGGTAGCCAGCGAAGCCCCGAAAGCGCCCCACCAGGGAATGAAGAACAGGTTCAGTCCGACATTGACGAGCAAACCTGCAAAAGAAAGGTAATTCAATACGCGCAGACTACCATTCGCGGTCAGCAAAGTACCGAACAGCGAAATAATCGAAATCGGCACCAGGCTCAGCAGCAGCCATTGGAAGGTCGGAACGGCTTCCTGGATTTCCGGTGTGTAAACAACATCCAGGATCACCGGGGCATAAAAGAAACAAAAAGCAGCACCGACAATTGAAAAACCGATCAGCAGACGACTCGCCGAATCCAGCAATTCACGCACGGATTCATTTTGCTTGATGAGCCGCGAGAACATCGGATAAAGGAGATTCGAGAACAACATCCCAAACATCACAAAAGCATCGAGGATACGGAAAGCCTGTGCATAAATGCCTGCTTCGTGCCGGCCGACACCGCCGGGATTCAAACGTTCGATCATAACGGCATCTACGCGTTGATAGAGCATCATCAGCAAGACCAGCAATGCATAAGGAAAACTCTTGCGCAGCATCACCCAATTAAATACGGGCGACCAGTGCAAACGCGGAATCCCTACCTTCCAGATAATCAGCACAAAGGCAATGCAGGCCGTGATCCCGAAACTCGCCGTTTGCGACCACACAAACCATTCGAGCTGAAACAGGCCGTTTTTCGCTGGTCCGTATAAAAGCCAGCCGGCGATCAGGATCAGTAAGAGCTTATCGAGTACAGAAAGCAGGATGTCGATCTTAAACATCAGCAAACCTGCAAAATAGCTTCGGAAATAAAAGGTGATACTGATCAGGAACTGGTTAAAGATCAGGATTGCGAGAAAATACCATTGACGGCCGTCGTAGCCAAAAGTCCAGGCGAGTAGCCCCGAAAAAACGACATAAACGACAAAAAGGAATAAGCGCAACGGGAAAGTTTTGCCCATGTAGCGCTTCACGAGGTTTGGATACTGCGCAACATATTTTGTATTGTAGTTCGTGATCCCGAAATCGAGGATGATATTGAAAATGTAGGTAAAGTTCAGCAACGCAAAATAAAACCCGTATTCTTCTACGCCAACCCTGTTTTGTACGGCTGCATCAATTCCAAATATCGCAACCGGTTTCACCAATAAATTGAGGAAAACCATCAGGATAAGATTGGAAAGAAATTTGAACTGCATAATGGAGTAGCTAACGCAATTCCCGGGAATTAATTGGCGATGAAAATAAAATTCTGGTTCGTATGCTTGTCTGCTTCGAATTTCACCAGACCGTTCTTGTCCACCACATGGGAAACATATCCCATATCGCCCAACAGGCGGAAGCATTTCGTTCGGTTTTCATTGTCCCACAATTCTGCGTAGATCAGGGGCTTATTGTTTTGAAGGATGCGCATGCCGCCTTTCAGCGCAAAGTATTCGAAATTCTCGACATCGATCTTGATCGCCTGAACAGCTTGCCCGTTAATGACATTGTCGAGCATTTCGATCGGCACTTCAAATTCCTGTCCTTCATTCCATTCGCTGATACTTTCGTGCTTCACGTGGCTCAGGCCCTGCATCTTCGTTTTGCCTTGCTCGGGCAGGATCATTTTAACTGTTCCGGCCGTATCGCCGAGTGCGAGCGCATGTACTTTTGTTTTGTTCAGCTTAAATTTGCGGATGATCCTTTTGAGCACGGAAATATTGCTTGGCATCGGCTCGAAAGCGTGAATGGTTGAATTCGGAAGTTTCTGCGCAAGGTGCACTGTCATGATCCCCAGGTTGGCACCAATATCCAGTACATCGCCTTTTCCGTCCTGCAACATTTCGAGAAAGCGGAAAAAATCCTTCTCGTTGGCATCCGTTCTCAGCGTTCTGATCTTGAAAAGCGCGAAGACGTACAAGTACGTATGGAACCCCAGGATTTTTTGCAATATGTATTTGATTGTATTCTTCACCTTCTTAAAACGCGTCAAAAATAGGAAAAGTTGGGCGTAATCTCGTGATAACTGTCGGATTTAATGTTCGAATAACCGTTAAGTGCCATTGAAGATCATCCGTAGACACTACAATTGCTGGGAATCAGCACGAAAGCGGACTACATATTTTCCGCGATCGCAAAGCCCCGATTCCCCGCTGAACAGAAAAATGAGTACCTTCGCCGCAATGCGCATTGCTGTCAACACCCGTTTTTTGCTGCCTTCCAAAATGGAAGGTTTCGGCTGGTACACGTTTGAGACGGTTCAGAGACTGGTCGAAAAACATCCCGAACATACGTTCATTTTCTTTTTTGACCGGCCCTATGAGGAGCGATTTGTATTCGGGCCGAATGTAATCCCGGTTGTTTTGCGTCCGCCGGCGCGACATCCATTGTTGTTCATCCTTTGGTTCGAAATTGCAGTGCACCGCGCGCTGAAGAGATACAAAGCAGATGTTTTTTTCTCGCCGGACGGTTATTTGTCTTTGCGGTCGAAAGTACCTCAGATCCCCGTGATCCACGACCTGAATTTTGAGCATTTTCCGCAGGACCTCCCCTGGTCGGCGCGGATTTATTTACGCCATTTCTTCCCGAAATTTGCGAAAAAGGCAGCACATATCCTGACAGTTTCCGGGTATTCGAAACAGGACATTGTACAGACTTATAACCTATCACCCGAAAAAATCACCGTTGCCTGGAATGGCGCATCGGAAGCATTTCAACCGTTGCCAACTGCATTAAAGTTGGAAATTCAGCAGGCGTATGCCAATGGCGCTCCCTATTTCCTGTTTGTCGGGGCTTTGCATCCGCGGAAAAATGTAGGCAGGCTCCTACAGGCTTTTGAATTGTACAGGCAATCAGCCGGTGCGACACATCACCTGGTAATTGTCGGGGAAAACCTCTGGAAAACGCATGGAATCGATGTGGAAATCAGCCCGGAGACCAAAAAGCACATTCATTTTACCGGACATTTGCCGCTGGAGACACTGACGCAGGTAACGGGCGCTGCGAGCTGTCTCGCCTTCGTTCCGTATTTTGAAGGTTTTGGAATTCCAATTATTGAAGCGATGCGTTGCGGTACGCCCGTCATTGCAGGAAACCTGACTTCGCTCCCGGAAGTCGCCGGAGAAGCTGCGTTGTATTGTGATCCGATGGATGTGGATGCAATTGCTGCGGCACTTGTCAAAATCAGCAATGATCCGGCGTTGCGGGAAAGGCTTTCTGAATTGGGAACAGCACGTGCGAAACTGTTCAGCTGGGACCATACGGCAACGGCGATCTGGTCTTGCATCGAACAGGTTTCAGCGCAGCACCTGGAATAATTACTGCGCTGACCCCGTGTTCAACTGATTATCTTCTGCGTTTGAATAAAGCGTGTTGCAGGTTTGTGTACGACAGGAAAAACTCCATCGAACCGCCTGTATAAGCGCGCTTTAGCGATGAGATTGTAATATCGTAGGATGCACCCAGCCTGAAACCTCTCCAATCCACAGAAACCCGCGGAATGATGGCATCTTTCAGACGCATGCTGACACCCACCCCGAACGATGCATCCTGTTTAAAACCAGTAATCTTGGAACCTTCCTCAAACCTGCGACGGATCATTCCTCCGAAAATCGTCTCGAGGTGCGGACCCTGGATGAACTGAACGGCATTCGCATCAAAAGCCCAACGCGTCCCTTCAATATCCTGACCGTAGCTCGCCATGAAAACATATTTGCGGTAGAGCTTGTCGCCCGACCCGGCCGCATATTTCAATTGCGGTTGATTCACATGGTAAACGGATGCGCCCAGCTGGAATTTACTGTCGTTGTTGCGGGCAAAAGAGGATTGGCCACCATCGAACTGGTAAAACACGCCTGCGGATGCATCGATGTAGGTAAAGGAACTCAGGTTGTTGGCTTCTCCGGACAAAATATTATTGTCGAAAGCCCCGTCGTGGAACTGGGAATAAAACCGCAGCTGCGAAACATCGCCTTTGCGGCTTCCAAATCCACCCTGGATGCCCGCGGAAAGCGTATGGCCATTTCCACCCATCGGCAGGATACCGCTCAATGTGACGGCCCCTGTCTGGATCCCGAAATTGGCGTCGCCACCAATATCATTGTAAAATAACAGGCCCAAACCGAGGTGCGCACGGTCATTGCGCTGCGTTTTGAAGAAATTGACATCTGCAGCAATCGAAGTGGTCATGAATTGTGTCCCTGCACCGAGCCATTGGTTGCGGTGATTGACAATGATGCGTTCCCAACCGTCATACACGCCGGCAGCGCCGGGATTGATCAGCAAAGGTGTATTTGCCGTCTGGGAAAAATGCAGGTCCTGCGCCTGCGCCCGGATGACACCCAAAAAGGATAAAACAAGGAATATTTTTTTCATCTTAACGGATTAAGGTAACGTTTCCTGATCTCAATTCTCCGGTTCCATTGATGTATTTCACTTCCAGGATGAAAGCGTATACGCCGGAATTCAACAGCTGTCCTTTGTAAGTTCCGTCCCAGGAAAATGACTTGTCTGTCGTTTCGGTGATCTTGTTCCCCCAACGGTCATACATTGTAAATTTAAACGAGAGGATATCGCGTCCAACGATCAGTTTCAATGTTTCATTGCTTCCGTCTCCGTTGGGCGAGAAACCGGTTGGCACGAAAATACCCAATGCACAATCAGGACCGGCAGAATTCGGATCACACATATCCAACGGATCGGATCCTTCTGCGACTTCGAATCCATCGGTCAGCCCATCGCCATCTGAATCTGCATTTGCAGGATCGGTTCCCAGTACGGCTTCACTCGCATCTGTCAATCCATCGCCATCGGTATCAATCTGGCAATCTGCGGATGAATCGTCCGGATCGCAAGGGTTCAACGGATCGGAACCACCGGTGTTTTCGTCGCCATCGTCTATGCCATCGCCATCGGTATCGGGATTGAATGGATTTGTGCCCAGCGTCACTTCTTCGGTATTGAATAAGCCGTCGCCATCTGAATCACAATTCGCCGAGTTCGTATTGGGACTACACGGGTCCAGCGGGTTGGAACCATTGTTCACTTCTGCGCCGTCGTTGATACCGTCGTCGTCTGAATCCGGATCATTGGGATTCGTACCGAGCACGATCTCATCTACATTCAGGATACCATCTCCGTCCATGTCGGGATTGTCCATGATGAACACAGCAACCACATTTTCCGGCTGATTGATTGTCATGCTGTTCGTATCTTCTGCATCTGTTCCGCTCATTGGACCGACAGTATATTCCCAGTGGTCGAAAACATATCCTGTAAACGGTCGTGCCAGGACATTCGTCGCAATGCCGCCGAAATAAGAGGTTGCCCACGGATAAGTCGGCGCCCAGATCGAGTTGACTTTAATCTCCCCGGAAGTGGCCGGCGAAACATTGAAAGTCACGTTGAAAGGTCCGCTCAGGTTGTAACAATCGATCAGCCCCTGTGCCAAAGCTGTACAGCGCAAGTCGATGAAATCTTTCAGGTCCTGCACATTTCCCTGCCATTCGGCCATCGATCCGCCCCATTTCGCCACATGGCCCGGCATTTCGGGACTGATCTGGTTGAGCATGCTATCGAGCAGCATGTTCATGTAATCACAGGAAAAATAGGTGTTTACGAGATCGACATACCGCGTAATGTAGTACTGCTCAACAACCGGATTTTCATCGATCAGTTTCTGGAGTATCCCCGTATGCCCCTGACCTCCGGGATCCGGCAGGTTTTCGACGTTGCAGGGATCTGCATTCGCGGAAGGATCCGGAATCCCTGTAAAATTGACATAATGTCCGAAAGTAGCATCGAGGTCCCAAAGTGTATATCTCCATTTCTTTTTATCGCCTGCAGGATCGGTGCCATGCCACCAGCCGGTATTATAGTTTAGCCAGTCCTGGCTGACTGTGTAGGAATTCAGCACAAAATAATCGATTAGCGATTCCCAGTTCAGCAGGCTGTCTACATAGTGGAAGTTCGCCGCATTGGCCATGTTGTTGGTATTGATGTAATTGGTAAGGCTGTTCCATTCCGGCAGCGCGTTCGGCGTGCCGTATTCCTCCCAGGTTGCTCCCCAGGTTTTCAGGTAATGGAGGTGGTATTTGTCCTGCTGATTGTAATATTCCGTAAAATCAGAATCATCTACCTTTTCGCGGATCTCATAAACGCCCCAATAAGCACCGTTCAGGTAAACCACACAAGGTCGCCACGTCCTTTCGTCAAGCTTCAGGTCTGCTTTCTGTGACAGCGTATGCACAAAAGCATCGCGGATATGCGTCGCTCCGGTCTCGAAAGGATAGTTATCGCTCGCCGCTGATTTCAGGATCAGTCGCTGAAATTCAGTCCGGTCTGTTTCGGGAAATATCTGGTGCTCGATGTCGTCATTGTAACCGAACTGATCTTTCATGATGAAGTCAAAGCCACGCTGGTCGTAGGCCCAGGAATCGTTTCCATGTTTGTTGAATTCTCCTTCTCCTTTGTCAATGAAAGTCTGATCGTCTTCAAAAAGCTCGAAAAATCCCTGTGGGGAAATGCCGCTGTTCCCGCCAAGCAGCTCCGCAACGCTTTGGGTTCCTGCACCTGCGATCGAAACGACAGGTACCGTATGATTGACATTGATGAAATAAGTCGCTGATTCGGTAAAGCTCGGCTCATTGGCAGAAAAAGCCTTTGCGCGCAATACTTTCGTGGTCGCAATATTGACGGGGCCGGTATACAGGGTTGAAGTCGCGGTAGGCACAGTTCCATCCAGTGTATAACGAATCGTCGCCGATCCGTCGGGACAGGTAATCGTCACGTTTTGTGCCGCGCTGTAAAACCCGTGTGCGAGGTTAAATACAGGTGTCGGCGTATAGAAATTGATCGCCCCGGTATTGGCAGCACCCGGCGTTGGTGTCAGGAAAAGCTTCCAGTCGGCTGCCGCGTTCACGGACCTGCCTACAGAATGATCTTGTTTCGTGAGGTGTACAATGTGCAATGAATCAACCACATCGCTTCCCGAATTCGAGAGGATGATCCACTCGTTGTCCGTTTGCGTGAGCCGGAATGAAGGATGCAACTCCATGCCGGAAACGGTGTTGCGCCCCGAACAGAAAACGAGCATGTATCCGTTTGGAGGAATGGTTCCGGAAGGAATTTCCCATTTGTCGAGGTTTGTTGGCTTGTCGGAAAGAAAAAATCCCGTCAGGTTGACAGCTGTTGCTGTTGGGTTGTAGAGCTCCACCCAATCTTCTCTATCGCCAAATGCGTCCAGGGGGCCATTGACATTCGAGCAGGAATATTCGTTGATGATGACCTGGCTTTTGATTCCTGTGGAGAGAAGGATCAGTGCCAGCAACAGGCTGATTCGTAACATAGTTTTCGGAGCGTTTTAATAATAGTTTTTTTTGATTAATTCTATCAATATTAAGAAAATATTAAGAGAATGTTTACCTTTCAGACGAAAAATTAGAACCCGCAGTTGGCTCGCTACTGCAAAAACTGGAAAATCGCTTCTTTAATTAATTACTTTTTATCTCTCTCAAAATGAAAACATTTGGAATTCTGTTAGGTTTATTAATACTCACAGGCGCTTGCCACAAGGAGGCCGGTGAAGGAGGAAAGTCCGTTATCAAGGGCAAAGTCTTTGTGCAGGACTACAACACATCGCAAACCGTACTGATCAGCGAATATTATGGCCCGGATATCGATGTTTACATCATTTACGGCGAAGGTAACACCTATTTCAACGACCGCATCCGCACGAGTTACGACGGCAGTTTTGAATTCCCTTACCTCGCGAAAGGCAAGTATAAGATTTTCGCTTACGAAAAATGCATCACCTGCCCGAGCGGCATCAAGGAAGTCATCCTCGACGCGGCGGTAACGAAGAACAAATCAACGGTTGAGTTGCCGAACCTTGTCATTAAAGATTAAGTATGAAGCTCTCTCTATTGGTCTTCACGCTACTGAGCGGAGCGTGTTGCCTGGCGCAAACTTCCCCCGAATTGTGGGTGAGCGGCGGCGTAAAACGCAAATTCACGAAAAAATGGATTGGCGAAGTGTCAATGAACATGCGCTTCTATGAATTCAGCAAGCCGGGGACGCTTTACCCGGAAGTTTCGCTGACTTACAAGCTAGTGGACGGCATCAAGCTTTCTGCGGATTACAGGCTCGTATCCGAAGAAAACAAATACACCAATTATACGTTTGCGAACCGCCTGAACTTCAATGCGGATTTTGAGCTGGCCTTTTCGGGCTTCGACCTCGGTTTCCGCGTGCGTTACCAGAATTCGTTCGACGGCTTGCGCACAACAGAAAGCTTCTCCCCGGAATTTGACCAGGCCCTGCGTCTGAAACCATCCGTAGACATTCACCTGGCCGAGGACAGCAGGTTCAGCCCGAGTGTTTCGGCTGAATGGTTTTACTCGCTCGTGCATGCGCCGCTGGGCGACCGGTTTACGAAATACAGGATTTCGGCAGGAACAGGTATCGACCTGAAAGGACCGAACGAGCTCGACCTGAAATTCATTTTCGGACGCAACATCAACCTGCCGCGCAACAGTACGGAGCTGATTTTTTCCGCAGGCTATACCTTCGAATGGAAAAAAGCCAAACCGAAGAAGAAAAAATAATAAACTGATACAGGCTCCGGAAACGGGGCCTTTTTTATGAGGATCACGACAAGATGTCCCCGCGCTGGCTGTCGAGCTTCAACAGAATGAACATCATTACTGAAAAAGACATCATCGAAGAGCCTCCATAGCTGAAGAATGGCAATGGAATCCCAATCACAGGCGCAAACCCGATGTTCATACCGATGTTCACCGCGAAGTGATAAAACAGGATCATCGCGACGCAATAGGCGTACACCCGGTTGAAGCGCGAGCGTTGCCTTTCGGCAATGTTCACGATTCGGACCAGCATGAACATAAACAGGCCGATCACGACCACACTGCCGAAAAACCCCCATTCTTCCGCCAAAGGACAAAAGATGAAATCTGTTTCACTTTCGGGCACGTGGTTCGATTCCACACTTGCCACGCTGGCTTTGTTGTAGCCTTTTCCGGTCAGGCCTCCGGAACCTACAGCTGCCATGGCCCTGTTCCGGTTGTAGTCGTCGCCATCCGGATCTTCACGCAATCCGAGAAACAACTCGATCCTTTCTTTCTGGTGCGGCGCCAGGCTTTGGAAACCTTTATTGACTACGATCGAGATCATAGCGCTGAGCACAAATCCGATGATCACGATGATGATGATCCTTCTGCGGTCGCGCCGCGAAGAGATCCAGCGCAGGATCAGGTAGCTGATAAATGCAAGGATGACCAGGAAGAACAAAATGCCGTAAATACCCGGCAATACGAACATGATAAAGCCCAAATCGAAGGTCAACCGGTTTCCGCCGATCAGCAGGGTGACAATCGACAGAAAGATCACAGCAAACATGATCGGAATAAAGTGGCTTCCGACCCAGGTTTTCTTGAATTTCAAACCCGGAATCAGGTTCACGAATTTCAGGATGATCGGATCATACGTAATTCCTTCGCGGTACAATACGAACAGGAAGGACGTAAAGACTACAAATGTTCCGGCATCCGGCTGCAACAGGATCAGCACTACCGGAACCAGCAGGATCATGTTCGCAAAGATGACCGTTTTCACACTCTGCTGATTCACGTTCAGCGCATTGATGTAGCTCGCCAGCGCGATCGCCGTTCCGATCTTTGCAAACTCTGCAGGCTGTATCCCGAGGGAGCCGAAACCGAGCCAGGCATGCGCGCCATTGATCGCCGGCATGAAAAGCACGAGTACAAGGAGGGACAAACAGAATAAATAGATCGGGATCGCAAAACGGCGGTAAATGCTGGCATCAATCAGGAAAACCAGGATTCCGAGGAAACCGGAAAATGCGACCCACAGGATCTGTTTGCCGTACTTCTGTGAAAAGTCAAACAAACTTGGATGTTCCGGGTCGAATGCCGCGGAATATACATTGGCGATGCCCATCAGCACCATTACTGAAAAGACGATCAGCAACGGCCAGTCAATGTGTTGGGTCAATGTTTCCTGCCTTCTCATTTCTTCTTGATCTTCTTTTTGACATGCATGAGGTTTGCATCGAGGATGCGTTTTTCCTTGTCTTTATCGGATATCTTGTGATTCAGATATTGTTCCATCATCAGGCTCGCGATCGGCGCAGCCCAGGTTCCTCCAAAACCGGCATTTTCGACATATACCGCAATCGCGATACGCGGTTTGTCCATCGGTGCGAAGGATATGAATACGGAATGGTCTTCTCCCTGTGGATTCTGTGCAGTTCCGGTCTTACCGCAAACGACATAGTCTTTCAACTTTCCGCGGCCGCCGGTTCCTCCCGGTTCATTGACCGCACGACGCATGCCTTCGACAATAGGATCGAAATTGGCCGCATCGACCAGCGTATAATTTTTCTTTTTGTATTGCTCGAGCGGACCGCTGCTGCCAATGCTTTTCACGAAATGCGGCGTGTAATACCACCCGCGGTTTGCTATGATCGCCGCGAGGTTGGCCATCTGCAACGGCGTCACGAGCACCTCTCCCTGCCCGATCGAGATGGAGCGGATTGTACTGAAGGCCCACATGTGGTGTCCATGCGCGCGGTCGTAATAGGCAGCATCGGGGATCAAACCTGATTTTAAACCAGTAATGTCTGTTTCGAAGCGCTGACCGAGGCCAAAACTGTGCATGTATTTCGCCCAGAGGTTCAGGCCGACTTCTGCATCCGGATAGAGTCCCGGCTTGCGGCCTCCCTGGATGATCTTGCGAACAGTGTAGTAAAAATAAGGGTTGCAGGAATATTGAACGGCTTTGCGCAGGTCACTCGGCGCGGGATGGTTGTGGCAGCCCACCATCGATTTTGTACAGGGGAAACCGGTTTCAGGTGTAATCGCACCTTCCTGCAATGCGATGACGGATTGCACGAGTTTCAAAATAGACCCCGGCGGATATTCAGCAGCGAGCGGACGTGGGTACAAAGGCTTATCGACGTCTGTAACAAGCCGCGGATAATTCGCGGAGATGCTCCGCTTTCCTACAAATAAATTTGGATCAAAGGTCGGCGCGGAAACCAGTGCAAGGATTTCTCCCGTTGCCGGCTCGATCGCCACGATGCATCCCCTTTTGTTCTGCATCAGCTTTTCGCCATAGGCCTGCAGGTCGATATCCACACCGAGCTTCAGCGCAGGACCTTGTTTGGCCATTGTGTCGTATTTGCCGTCCGCATAGGGTTCTATTGCGTTGTTCAGGGCCGAGGTGACAATGTAGTGAATTCCTTTTTGTCCGCGCAACTCCGCCTCATAGAAACGCTCAATACCCGCACGTCCAATGTTATCGCCCGGCCTGTAAAAATGATCCGCATCCACTTCTTCGCGGTTCGCTTCAGAAAGGTAACCGAGGATATTGGCCGCATTCGAGAACGGATAGCTGCGCATACTCGTAATCTCCTCGTAAAAACCCGGGAAATTCTCGAGGTAGGGCGCAATTACCGCCATTTCTTCCGTTGTCAGCTCTTTTACAAACGGATACGGACGTATTTTCTGGTAGTTGGAAGTTGTCTTTTTTGAATTTTTGTTGTAGTACCGGCCTTCTCCTTCGCGGATCTCAACGAAACGGTGCTTTACAGCTTCGGGAGTCCAACCGATCATTTTTGCAAAGGCCAAGGTATCGAAATCGACGATATTGTCCTCGATCATCATGAGGTTGTAGTACGTTTTATTAGTGACGATCTTCTTGCCGTTGCGGTCATAGACAATTCCACGCGGTGGTGTGATCTGTTTCCGCTTTTCAGCAATCTCCTGCGCACGCAAAGTCCAACTGTCGTCTACAACCTGCATGTAGAACAAGCGCACAGCATAGATCACTCCGACCACTAAGAAAAAAACAAGGATTACATACCTTCTGACATCAGTATTCATGGTTGACTATTGTTTTGCAACGGAAACAAAGCATATTTTAACAGGCGCTTCCCAATCGTTCCGGATTCACGAGCGATCGCCTGTTTTTTTTACAAAAATAACCTGAATCAGGATACAAAGTATCAGCGAGACAGGCACACTTAATATTGTCTTTTTCAGGATGAAAAGAATCTCATTGAATTTGAACAGCTCGAGTGTGAAAAACCAAAGATGGTGTACGATCAGCATCAGGCCGAACACATACAGCAGCCACATGAAATCCATGCTGTAGATATTCATTTCCAGTCCTTCTTCATAACCGTCCCGCGGTTCAAAAACAGAGAAGATCATCGGTCTCAGGTAAGCCAGCAATACAGCCGCTGAGGCATGCAGGCCGTAGGTATTTGAGATCGAATCTATCCCGATACCGAGTGCAAAGGCAACGAGCATGCTCAGGAAAACATTCATGTTGTAAGGCAACAGCAGGATGAACAGCGGATAGATCATCGGGTGAATGCCCCAGCCGAGCTCAATCTGGTTGAACAACAAAGCCTGCGCCAGCAGGAACAGTACAAATCGGACAGTATGCTTGAACAGGATTATCATCGGGTTGTTTCTTCTTTATCTACAGGTATCAGCGACTCGATCTTTTCCTGTTCTTTCTTCAATAAATTCCTGACCACATAAACACGTTGGATCCTGCGGTAATCTTCCGAAAAAAGCACAGAAATATCCCACAGCGGCAGACCTTCTATCGACCCGATCCGCGAGACTTTACCGACCGGAATGCCTTTCGGGAAGATACCAGATCCACCCCGTGTCACAATGCGGTCCCATTTCTTGATGCGCATGTCATTCGAGATCCCGGAGATGGAACCGACGCGCGCATCTTTTCCGTCCCATTTCAGCAATCCATGCGCTTCGGAGGATTCCATCATGACGTCGATATTGATCGCTTCAGTCAATACGGATTTAACGACGGAAAAGTGTTCGCTTACATTGTGTACAACGCCTACAATCCCGTAATCGGAGAAAACGCCCATGTCGCGCTCGATCCCTTGTGCGCTGCCGACATTGAGCGTGAAATAATTGTTGCGCTTGTCGAATGTTGAATTGATCACCGTTGCCGGCATGTACTCGTATTGCTGCTTGTATAGCGTATCGTCGATCTTCACCAATCCGTACTGGAGCCTGATAAAGCTGCCCGGTTGCGTCTCGCGCAAGCGGATATTGGCCTTCTGCAAGCGCGTATTGTTGTAGGCGAGATTGAAATGTTTCGTAAACTCATATTTCCAGCTCAGGATCTCCCCGTTTACTTTCGATGCGCTTGTGAGGTACTGCGACCTCGGGAAGCTCATGGACGTAAAATAGGTAGACAACGCCACACCTTGCAGCGCTGCAAACACAAGAAAGACCTGGAAACGTTTAAAAAACTCTATGAGATTACGCATGGAATAGAAAACAGGAAAGTCCTGACGGTATATCAGGACTTAAAATCATTAATCTTTGATGAGGAATTGGAATCTGTCAATGTTCTTCAGGGCGATGCTCGTTCCGCGTGCTACAGCTCTGAGCGGATCTTCGGCGATGTGCACCGGCAGTTTCGTTTTCAGAGAAATTCGCTTGTCGAGTCCGCGCAGCATCGAACCACCACCAGCCAGGTAGATCCCTGTCTTGTAAATGTCGGCTGACAATTCCGGCGGCGTCATTTCGAGTGCACTGAGGATCGCTTCTTCGATCTTCGAGATCGTTTTGTCGAGCGCGTGTGCAACTTCCGTATAAGATACGATGATCTCTTTTGGAATACCCGTCATGAGGTCACGTCCACGTACCGCGAAATCGGGCGGTGGATTGTCGAGCTCAGGTATGGCTGCTCCCACTTCAATTTTCAGTTGCTCCGCAGTTCTTTCACCCACGAGGATGTTGTGCTGGCGGCGCATGTACTCTTCGATGTCCTGTGTAAAATCATCCCCGGCGATGCGGATGGATTTATCACAAACGATTCCACCGAGGGCGATCACGGCAATCTCGGAAGTACCACCACCGATGTCGATGATCATGTTACCCATCGGCTCTTCGACGTCGATACCGATACCAATCGCTGCTGCCATTGGTTCGTGGATCAGATAAACTTCTTTCGCGCCCGCATGCTCGCAGGAGTCGCGTACAGCTCTTTTTTCTACTTCGGTAATCCCGGAAGGAATACACACCACCATGCGGAGGGTTGGTGTGAAGAGGCTTTTGCCCGTGTTGATCATTTTGATCATTCCGCGGATCATCGCTTCAGCACTCTGGAAATCCGCAATTACACCATCTTTCAACGGTCTGACCGTTTCGATCAGCTTGTGGGTTTTCCCATGCATCTGCTGTGCTTTCTTTCCGATGGCAACGATGTTACCTGTCTGGATGTCTCTGGCAACGATGGACGGCTCATCCACAACGACTTTATCATTCATGATGATCAGCGTGTTGGCCGTACCTAAATCAATTGCAATTTCTTGTGTTAAAAAACTAAATAAACCCATTTGTACACTTGCTTCTATTTCAGGAAGACTATTTTAATGCATTTTTCGTAAAACTCCGTTTTTTGTTTCAATTATCAAAAAAAAATCCGAATTAATGTTTAAAATGACGGTTGCCTGTCATGACCATCGCCATTTCGTGCGCGTCACAGTAGGTTACAGACAATTCGTCCTTGATGGATCCGCCCGGCTGGACAACTGCTTTGATGCCTGCCTCGTTCGCGATTTCCACGCAATCCGGGAAAGGGAAAAATGCATCTGACGCCATCACAGAGCCTTTCAATTCAAAGTTGAATGACTGCGCCTTGTGGATCGCCTGGCGCAATGCATCCACGCGGGATGTCTGTCCGGTTCCACTTGCGAGCAACTGGCCATTTTTGGCGAGGATGATCGTATTGGACTTCGTATGTTTCACCAATTTATTGGCGAAGATAAAATCTTCAATTTCCTGTGCAGTTGGTTCAACCTTCGTCACAGTTCTAAAATCAGCGGCTGCTTCGGTAATGAGGTCTTTGTCCTGCTCGAGGACACCATTCAGGATCGTCCTGAACTGGCGTTTCGGCAATTCAACCGGATTCTGGATCAGGATCACACGGTTCTTTTTGGCCTGCAGGATCTCCAGTGCCGCATCTTCATAAGCAGGAGCGATCACGACTTCGCAGAAGAGGTCATTGATCAGCGTTGCTGTTGCCGCATCTATTTTTTCATTCGCGATCAGGATGCCTCCGAAAGCGGAAACAGGATCGCCGGCCAACGCCGCTTCGTAAGCTTCTTTCAACGTTGGACGCGTCGCGAGTCCGCAGGCATTGTTGTGTTTCAGGATCGCGAAAGTTGGTCCGTCGTTGCGGAATTCGCCGATCAGCTGCACCGCTGCATCCACATCCAACAGGTTGTTGTAAGACAATTCCTTGCCGTGGAGCTTCGTGAACATCGCATCGAGGTCACCGTGGAAAACGCCTTGCTGATGTGGGTTCTCTCCGTATCTGAGTACCTGGGACTGATTGAAGCTTTGCTTGAAAACTTCTTTTTTGTCTTCGCCCTGGTTGAAATAGTTAAAAATGTGCGTATCGTAGTGGGAAGAAACCTGAAAGGCATCACGGGCAAAAGCCTGTCTTTCTGCAATCGCCGTTTCTCCGTTCCCGTTGTTGAGGATCTCGAGGAAGCCTGCGTATTGCTGCATAGACGGAATAATGACGACATCCTGGTAATTCTTCGCTGCTGCGCGGATCAGGGAAATACCACCAATATCGATCTTTTCAATGATATCTGCCTGCGACGCACCGGAAGCAACTGTTGCTTCAAATGGATACAGGTCTACAATCACGAGGTCGATCTCCGGAATTTCGTATTCCGCGATCTGCTCCTGGTCTTCAGAAAGACTTCTGCGGTTCAGGATACCTCCAAAAATTTTCGGGTGCAATGTTTTCACGCGACCGCC
>Ga0247806_10000062_pt1 | contig 66679 bp, 53 predicted proteins | sample UWRJL059202B1_FD_179935 | JGI IMG/M metagenome (GOLD analysis project Ga0247806, IMG submission 179935) | Plant litter microbial communities from Arlington Agricultural Research Station in Wisconsin, United States - UWRJ-L059-202B-1 | ecosystem: Environmental > Terrestrial > Plant litter >... | reverse complement strand
CTATTCCCCCAAAGACAATCCATATCCGCTTGACACCATTGAGTTCAAAAAGCAGATCGACAGCATTTGGCAAACGGGCCGATGGCAGATAAGGGTAGAGAATCCCGAGCTCGTCATCCTGCAGAAAAAGAAATAACAGCTGATCAGGCCGGGTTTGCGGGTACCACAATTCCATCCACCCGTTTCTGTTCTTTCATGTTGACCAGTATCGCATGCAGTGTTTCGGCGGCGAGTCCGTGCAGGACAAGTCTGTAGGCTGCGCTGTAAGTTGTATGCGGCACCATGGGGTGTTTGTTGTTCACCAGTCCGAGGTGTGCCGGTGCCTTCAGGATTTGCGAAGTATAAATGCCAATTGTTTCATCAAGCTGTAGCGAATTGGATGCACGCACAAAATCATTGGAAGTCAAAAATAGTTGATAGAAAGGCGTAAACAGTTCAATTGCAGATTTCAGGTCCAGGATATTCGTCCAGCGTCGCGGGAACTCCATGTGATTGAACCGGTCCGGCGTGATCATGTCGAGATTGATCTTTTCCTTGCCCTGGATTGTAAGGTTTTTCTCCTTCAGTTGCCTGTTCAGGTTGATCACAAAATTGTACAGATTAAGGTCATGCTGCAGGAACAGATCGTCTTTGACATCTTCAAAGTCCTTTGGACGCAGGGGGCTCGTTGTAACCTCTACGCCTTCGACATTGGCTGCGATAAATTCAACGATCTCACTGCCGACATGAAAATGACGGAAGATAAGCAGATTCGCATCGGGACTTACAAAGCGCCTGAGTCCCCAAGCCAGAATGCGGTGCAGTACCTTCGAAGAATTGATCAATTTCGGAAAAAAGAACTTGAAGATGTGGATGAAGAACATCATGATCTTCGACCATACACGGATCAGCGGAAGCAGGTAAACGGCCGATCTGGAACCGTTGTCGCGCATCAGCGCCAGCTTCGTAGCATCGTTGATCGGGATGCTGCTGTCGAGATACATGGCCAGCCACGGATTCGGGTCGCGGCTGTCGTGTTGGCTAAAATCAAAGTCGGATTTAATTTCCATGGTGTAAAATTGTCTTTCAATTAATAGTTGCCGAGCTCTTCGAGCTGCAGCTGGTAAAGTTTGGCGGTTGTTTTCGCTGTGCGCGCGATGGCACGGGCGACAGTCATGTCGAGCATCGGATGGTTCAGCGCCTGCTCGAGGTTGTGGAAATGGTTCTCATCTGCCGTGGCGTGATAGGTGAAGAAAGAAACCTGGTCGTCGCGCAACTGAAGCTGGTCCTGCATGAGCTCTCCCCAGTAACCGGCGAGCCTTTTGCCGATACCTTCGATGATGAACATCGCGCCGAGCAAGTCTACCGGATTCGGTTTGCTGGCCTGCTGAAACATGAAGGAAGTGAGGGCAATGCTGCCAATGTTCTTCTGGCCATGCAGGATGAGATGCATGTCCGCGCCGAGCGCCCCGAAGTTTTTCTCGAGCAGCTGGTAATCGCGGTGTTCCGCAGCTGTATGTTTGATAAAGGCAGAGCGCAGTTCGAAGAGTTCGATGTCGATATTGGAAGCTGCACGCGCAATCCATTGCGAGCCGTCAATGACTTGCTGCCGCAGATCGGTCAGCAGCAATTGGTAGTCTGCGAGGCTCAGCGTACCGGAATGGATCTTCTCAACGATCGGGACCTTCAGCAGCTTGGTTTCGAAATCAATCCAGATCTGCGTCAGCTGACGCACGAGCCATTCGGAAGCAGGATGTGCGTCCACCACGAGTTCAGGGGATTCTACCGGCCGCACTTCGTAAGGTGTTTTCAGTTCATCGGAGCCTTCGACGGTCAATTGCATGAAAGAAGTAATGAAACGCCCGCTTTCCGGCACCATGCAAAGGATCTTATCTCCAGGCTTGAGCTTCCCGGAATACAACAATTCTTCGAGCATGATGTAGATCGAAGCAGCGCCCGTATTGCCTTTCGTGGTCAGGTTGCTGAACCATTTTTCGTCCGGAACCACCGCGCCGCCCTTGCGCATGAGTTCGCGGATCGGCTCCTTGAAATAGTCGGAAGAATAGTGGCAGCACAGCCAGTTGGTTTGTGTCACGTCGATTTTCTGCTGGTCTATAAGCTCAAAATAGTGGGCGACACCGGTTTGTACAACCTGGTCCAGTAAACGGATGTCTTGTTTGAGGTTGATCGCACCGGCTGCGGAGGCCGATTCGTAATCAGGATAGTCGAGCCAGGTTGGTTCCGCAGGGTTCTTATTGTCATTTTTGCCGGTATACATGCAAACGGGAAATACGTGGGCATGGGATTTTAAGTCTATCCAGTCGATGCGCAGCGATAGGCCGGAAGGGCTTTTCCGGTTTTCGAGCACCACCGCACCGGCACCGTCGGACAACATCCAGCGCAGAAATTCGGTATCGAACGAAACGGAGCTCAGCCCCTGGCCTTCAAAGCGGGAAGCCTTGAACAACCGGCTCGCGAAGTCACTGCCTACACAAACAGCATTCTGCTTTTCGCCGCATTTGATCTGGGAATAAGCGTTCTTCAGGGCCATCATTCCACTTGCGCACACGCTTTGAAAGCTGGCAACTTCACAGGCAGAGAAATCGAGTTCGCCGTGTACCATGCTCGCAAATCCCGGCACCGGCAAATCGCCCTGGGTAGTACCGGTAGACAATAACTGGATATCCCTGGGACGCAGGCTGCTTTTAGCCAAAGCCGCACGAATGGCTTCAGCGGCGAGCTGGGCGTTGGAATGCGTGCTTTCCTGTTGCCGGTTAAGGGCGTAATGCCGCGACTGGATGCCATTCTGTTTCAGGATTCGCTCGCGAACGTTGCTTGCTTTTCCATGGACTTTGCCGAGAAAGTCTTCCATTTCGGCATTTGACACAGGGGCGTTGGGCAAAAAAGCCCCGATAGAAGTAATGTAAATGGATTGCATTTCAGTTGGATTGGTTGGAATTGAAAATACCGGACAAACGATCGAGCAGGTAGCTTGCAAAACCATACGTCTTGCGGAATTCAAAATGATGTCCGGCATGGCGCGTGCCGATGCGGGTCCACTGCGGACCATTGCCTGAGCCAAACCGGAAATTGCAATGTCCGGCGTAATTGAGTAAGATACTAGCGAGCGGATATACAAACACGGCCAAAGGCGCGAGCGGTATAAACACGCCGAGCGTCAGCGGGACGGTACTCAGCAGCAGGGCTTCGAACCAGTGAAAGCTGTAGACTGAATAAACCGTCGGAATGTGGGACCTGTGGTGGACATGGTGCACGTGCCGCATGAAAAACCGAACATGCATCAGGCGGTGCACACAGAAGAAATGGACCTCGTTCCACAAAGTCAGCAACACAACGCCAAAGAGAACAGATGAAAAATCATTGGTTTTCAGCGAGATCCAGCCGTGCCGGATAGAATACACATAAGTCATACCGGAAATCCCAAAAACACCGATCGGCAATAAGGCGTTCCGGATCTCAAAACGGATTTGTTCGCGGGAAGCTTCGCCGGGAGCAATGCGCTGCAGGATTTTCCGGCGGTACAGGTTGCGGCAGACCTGCAGAAATAAGTAGCCAAGTCCGAAATACAGCAATAAGAAATAGACGATGGTCAGCCCGAAAATGAGGGAATAACTGCCTTGAAAAAGAAGGTGATCTGTAAATTGCTGCATCCTGATTCAGTGATTCGCGAATCTGATAGAAACGCAGTTAAAAGTACTAAATTTTAACGGCATTTAAAAAAACGGCCGGCGGAAGCAAATCTGTGCAGATCGCAGGCAAAAATAAAAACACATTGAATACCTGTCCAAAATAAATATCTTTGTGAGGAATAACAAACAGCTGCTTCGGATTCCCGGAAATTCCCGGCCCACGCAGTAGATAGCAAACCAGGAAATGAAGAAAATAGGAATCGTTGGTGCCGGACTTGTAGGAAGCTTGCAAGCCATCCTCATGGCCCAGAAAGGATATCAGGTCAGCGTTTTTGAACGCAGAAAAGATTTGCGCAAAGCCGAGCTCATCGCTGGGAAATCGATCAACCTGGCTTTGTCGGACCGTGGCTGGAAAGCCCTGGAGCTGGCAGGAATCGCCGATGACATCCGCGCGATCTCGATCCCGATGTACAAGCGCTGCATGCACGCGCTCGACGGAACGCTCACCTATCAGCCTTATGGACAGGAAGATCAGGCGATCTATTCTGTTTCCCGCGGCGGACTGAATCAGAAGCTGATGAACCTCGCGGATAATTATCCGAACATTTCCTACCATTTCGACCGCAAATGCGAGGACCTGAAACTGGATACAAACAGCCTGCAGTTCACGAATACCGCGACCCGCGAAAAAGAAGAGCATGTTTTCGACAAGATTTTCGCAACCGACGGCGCTTTCTCCGCAGTGCGCATGCGCATGCAGAAAACGACGATGTTCGATTATTCCCAGAAATACCTCGACCATGGATACAAAGAGCTCGTGATCCCGGCCAATGCAGATGGAACGCACAAGCTCGATAAGAATTGCCTGCACATCTGGCCACGCGGAGAGTTCATGATGATCGCCCTGGCGAACCTCGACGGTAGCTTTACCTGCACCTTGTTCTTCCCGATGTTCGGAGAAACTTCTTTCGACACCTTGAAAACACGCGAAGAAGTAAGCGCCTTTTTTAAGCTGACTTTCCCGGATGCAGTGGAATTGATGCCGACTTTGCTCGACGATTATTTTGACAATCCGACCTCGACTTTGGTCATGGTGCGTTGTGATCCCTGGAACTACCAGGACAATGTCTTGTTGCTGGGAGATGCTGCACATGCAATCGTTCCTTTCTATGGACAAGGCATGAACTGCGGATTCGAAGATTGTACTGTTTTCTACGAAATGCACGAAGCAGCCGGCGGACAATGGGAAGGACTGATGAGCCGTTTTTCCAACCAGCGCGTGCCGGACGGAAACGCGATTCTCGACCTCGCTTTGCTGAATTATGTGGAGATGCGCGACCTGACCGGAGATCCCGATTTCCTGTTGCGCAAGAAAATAGAAGCAAAATTCAGTAAATTGTACCCGGAGAAGTGGTTGCCGTTATATTCACAGGTTACTTTCAGTAACATCCGCTACAGCGAGGCACTGGAGAACGGTGAAAAGCAGCAGCAGATCATGGACCGCATCATGGCCCTGGAAGGCATTCATGAAAACTGGGATGCACCGGAGATCATGGAAAAGCTGAAAGCGCTCGTAGATTAATAATATCCAGACACCGGAAACAGGCGTCTGCTAAAATCGCAATGAAATGATGAAACAGTTGATTCTCTTATGTGCAATCGCGATCGCTGGGAATGTCGGCGCACAATACAAACCCAAAAAAAAGCGGAAAGACTTTTTCGGAGGTGCACGCGATTACAGGGATTTCCGCAGTACGGGCATCCAGTTCCAGCTCGGCCCGTCCTACACGTTTACGCGTTCTGAAAATGAGATACAGAAAAGCGATCCCGCCAGTTTGGGGAACCGCTACCAGTATGAGCAGGATCCCGCTGGAAGAATTGGCGGATTTGCAGAGATCGGATTGGCACATTTCATACTGAAAGACCCGTTCTTCAAATTCGGACGCATTGTCGACTACATCGATTACGGTATTGGCTTCAAGCTGAACGGCGGGCGTGAAACGACAATGTTCGACAACCTCGATGCGCTGGGAAATGTCGTGACCTCGACAACCGGCGAAGGCAAATTTTACCACGGTTCCGTGTTTGCGCGTTTTGCGGTGCACAAGCTGCATTACCTGAAAGGAGGGAAATACTTCTTCGATCATTCCATCGGCCTGAATGCAGATTACCGCGTTCTCGGCGGAGATGAAGATAACTACGATGGCTACTTTGTACCTGGCACACAGTATTTTGCGAAACCATTGGCGGTACAATTGCATTACGACCTCGGATTCGGCATCAAGCTAAAACGTGGAAGCTACCTGATCCCGGGCGTTCAACTGCCTGTGTTGGGTATCCAGCAATGGCATCACGGCGGGAACCCGAGCTTTCAATGGTATTCCAACAACTATTACCCGGTCTATTTCAAGATCAAGTTCATCAAGCTGCTGGTTAAAAAATCCAACGGATGCAACCCGGGTAGCAAGGAAGACAAAGAGCGCAACGAAAAATACATGCAGGGCCAGTAAAACAGGCGTTATCGCAATTATATGAAGAGAATTTATCACCTGAGCAGCTGCTCAACCTGTCAGCGGATCCTGAAAGAAATCCAGCCGGGAAAAGACGTGGAATTAATCGACATCAAGGAAAACAACATCGATGCGGCAACGCTGGACTGGATCAAAGAGAAAGTCGGTTCCTATGAAGCTTTGTTCTCCAAAAGAGCGATGAAGTACAAAAGCATGGGCCTCAATACGCAGCAGCTTTCCGAAGCCGATTACCGCAAATACATGCTGGAGGAATATACTTTCCTGAAAAGGCCGTTCATGATTTATAAGGAGGAGGTATTTATCGGCAATGCAGCCAAAGAAGTGGAAAAAGCGAAAGCGGCATTTCACGCAAACTAAAAGCTGATGTTTCCATACTGGAGGGCACACCTCGCTTTATTTCTCGTCAATACACTGTATGGCGCGAGCCATGTCATTGCGAAAGGCGTCATGCCGGCATTCCTGACACCAAGTGTTTTCATCTTGTTCCGCGTGCTCGGCGCAACCGTTTTGTTCTGGTTCGTGAAATGTTTCCTGCCGAAGGAAAAAATAGCACGCAAAGATTTGGGTCTGCTCGCACTCTGCGGACTTTTTGGCGTAGCGATCAACCAATTGTTTTTCTTCCACGGACTGAACCTGTCGTCTTCGATCAATTCGGGGATCATCATGACCGTCAACCCGATACTCGTGATCCTGCTGGCTTATGTACTGCTGAAAGAAAAGATCACGTCTTCTAAAATTGCGGGCATCCTGCTCGGCGCAAGCGGCGCGGTACTGCTGACGATTGCCGGCGGCACCGGTCAGGGCGATTCGATGCTTGGCGACGCGTTCCTGTTCATCAATGCGCTGAGCTACGCCGTTTACCTCGTGATCGCAAAACCGCTGATGAAAAAGTATAGTCCGCTGACTGTCATCACCTATGTGTTCACCTTCGGATTGCTTTTTGTACTGTTGTATCCACCCACGATCACCGAAACAATGCGCACCAGCTTCGGCACGCTGCCGATGGACATCTGGCTGAAGATCGCGTTTGTCGTGATCGGCGTTACCTTCTTCACGTACCTGCTGACGATGTACGGTCTGAAATACCTGAGCCCGTCGGTGTCCAGCGCCTACATTTACCTGCAACCTGTACTCGTAATCTTTTTCGCGATCCTGCTCAGCTACCTGGGACTCGCGGCAGATTACACAGGAACGATCACGTGGGAAAAGATCGGCTACATGGCGATGATCTTCGCGGGTGTCTGGCTGACTTCTTTTTCGATGAAAAGGAAGCCGATAGGGAAATAAGAGAAGCGATTTTACAATCATTTGCATCCATTCCAATAAATAGTGAAGTCACGGTTTCCTGCTGATTTCCCGTCTGACATCCGCATATTTTCAGGTTTTCAAAGAAAGATAATGCTTACTTTTACTGAAAAATTTAGAGTATGTTGCATTCAATGACCGGCTACGGAAAAGCGACCGGAACTTTCGAAGGGAAAAAAGTCAGTGTGGAGATCCGTTCGCTGAACAGCAAGAGTATGGATTTGTACGTGCGTACGCCACCACTTTACCGGGAGAAGGAACTGGAGATCCGCCAGCAGGTTACCAATCTGCTCGACCGCGGAAAAGTGGAGATCACGATCAGCATTGAAAGCACGGGCACTTCGAAAAGTGTTGAGATCAACAAAGACCTCGCCCAGGCATATTACCAGGACCTGAAGCAGATCGATGAAATGATAGGCCATACCACGAGCGATTACCTTTCGCTGATCGTCAAGATGCCGGATATTTTTATGCAGACGAAAGAAGAGCTCGGGGAATCGGAGTCCGCTTTCCTGGCCAACCTCGTCGCAGAATCCTGCGTACAGCTGAATGATTTCCGCAGGCAGGAAGGAATTGCGCTTGAAAAAGAATTTACCGAAAGGATCAACGAAATCCAGCATTTACTATCCCGTGTTCCCGAATTCGAAACCCAGCGCATCGAGCTGATCCGCGAGCGCATGCGCAAAGGACTCGAAGACATGGAGCATCCGAATTACGACGAGAACCGTTTCCAGCAGGAGCTGATCTTTTACATTGAAAAGCTCGATGTTTCGGAAGAGAAAATGCGTCTCGGCACACACCTCGATTATTTCCTCGAAACGATGGTTTCGCCATCCGCAGGGAAAAAGCTCGGCTTCATCACGCAGGAAATCGGCCGCGAGATCAACACACTCGGCAGCAAAAGCTACCACGTGGAATTGCAGAAAATGGTCGTGGACATGAAGGACAGCCTCGAAAAAATCAAGGAACAGGTATTGAATACCCTTTAAAATCCAAAGGGAAACAGCTATGGAACAAAACAGTCAGACCGGCAAATGCATCATTTTCTCAGCGCCATCCGGTGCCGGTAAAACAACGATCGTGCAGCATTTGCTCAAACAGGAACTGGGATTAGCCTTCTCCGTTTCAGCCTGCAGCCGCGATCCACGCCCCAACGAGGTCGATGGTAAAGATTACCATTTTCTCGGCATCGAAGGATTCCGCAAAAAAATCGAAGAAGATGCATTTGTGGAATGGGAGGAAGTATACACCGACAATTTTTACGGAACGCTGAAAAGCGAGATCGAAAAAATCTGGGCACAGGGCAAAACCGTCATTTTTGACGTGGATGTCATCGGCGGACTAAACATTAAAAAACAATTCGGCGACAATGCGCTCGGCGTATTTGTGCAGCCTCCTTCGGAAGAAGAGCTCGAAAAAAGATTGCGTTTCCGCAGTACGGAAACAGAAGAAAAGATCCAGATGCGCATGAAAAAAGCAAAAGAAGAACTTGCGCACGCGGTCGGATTTGACGTCGTGCTGCTGAACCTCGATCTTGAAACAGCCTGCGCGGAAGCGAAGGCCATGGTCCAACAATTTTTATCGAAATAACATGCAGGTCGGTCTCTACTTCGGAACATTCAATCCCATTCATGTCGGTCACCTCGTAATTGCGAACTACATGGCCGATTTCACCGATCTCGACCAGGTCTGGATGGTTGTCACGCCCCAAAACCCGCTGAAGGTAAAATCTTCGCTGCTGGCAGATTATCACCGCTATGCCCTGGTGCAGGCCGCGATTGGCGACAATACAAAACTGCGCGTCAGCGACATCGAGTTCAAGCTGCCGAAACCAAGCTATACCTCCACGACGCTCGCTTACCTGAAAGAGCAATATCCGCAGCACGAATTTTGCCTGATCATGGGCGAGGACAACCTGCGGACTTTCCACAAATGGTTTAACCACGAAACGATCCTGAAGAACCACAAGTTCTACGTCTACCCACGTGTGCTTACGATCCAGGAAGAAGAGGAAGTACAGGAGATCGGCAACCGCCACGACAACCTGCTCGCCGATCATCCGAATGTGATCTTCTGCAACGATGCGCCGGTTATGAAAGTGTCTTCGAGCTTCGTGCGACATGCGATCCGCGAGAAAAAAGATGTGCGTTACCTGCTCACAGAGCCTGTTCAGAAGTACATCGAAGAAATGAATTTTTACAAATAGTTCCGTTCAACGGCCTGAAATCAATCATATGCAAAATGTATTCTCAACATTTGCCCTCGCGGGAGCACTTCTTTTGACCGCCTGCGGGACATCCAAAAATACGACAGCGGATAACAACCAGCAAACCGACGTTGTGGTCGTGCCGTTTACACCCGAAAGCGCGCAAAAAGATATTAAGGCAAACAACGTGCGCATTTTGCTGCCCGGTGGGATTGTCGCCCCGGCACCGTCGACGAAAGCGGATGAAGCTTTCGAAACGAAATACAGGATCCAGTATTACAGCCAGGGCTGCATACACCAGGAAGGCGAGGACGAAGCCGGCTACAACCGCGTTGTTTTTGAGCACCTGGATCGCATCCACGGGAAATCCTGGCGCCAGGAGGTCCGGAAAGATGCGGTGGGAATTGCGGATTGAAAAATCAGAAAGGTACCACTTTAAACCTCCAGACAGGTAAGCGAAAACAGGACTTCGGCTTTGGCAGCTTTCATTCCGTATGGACTGCCCGGAAACCTTTTACCGTTCCTAACGGCTGCCCTCAGGCTATAAGTTCTGAATCCGCATAACGAGCTGACTGCAATGCCCAGCTGTTTTGTAATATGGATAACCCTTCTCATCTGCAACAGATTGAGAATTTCCTGGATCGTTCCGCAGAAGTCAGAATGCAAATTGGGAACCCATAAATAAATCTTTCTAAAAACAGATTGATTATAAGCGAATTGTAAATTAATACATATCGTTCCTCATAATTTAAAACATTCCAATTTACTTTTTCTGTATCTTTCAATCGATGAAAACGACAGCAGGTAATTCCATCGAGACCGAGAAGTTCATTGCTACTATGCTTGGAGATGGGATTATTGAGAACAGGATCAAGGACGAAGTCACGCTCGATAAAGCAGGCGTGCTGGAGATGAAGCGCGCCAACATGACCCTTGCCAACGGACAAAAATATGCAACGATCGTTTCTGTCGGTTTCCTGTCGGGGATCACGAAAGAAGCACGCGAGCTGATGGCCACCGAAGAATTTATCCAGGATGCCGTTGCCAAAGGTTTGATCGTCGAAACACTCGGCCACCGCATTGCAGCCAATTTTTACATGCGCGTCAACAAGCCCGCCATGCTCACCCAGGTTTTCAAAACAAGGGAAGAAGCATTGCTTTGGGTACGGCAGGAAATGGAAAAGGAAACGGCGGTTTTCAAGGCCGGTTCGCAATCTGACTGAACCGCCTGGTTGTCAAAATAAAATCGTTCCCGGCAGCGGCAAACAAAAGCAAAATCCCTTCGGAATAAAAGAAATGGAGTGTTATATTTGTTAGTACAATCGAACACACACATCACATGGAAAAAGTTGATACAAACTGGCTGCAGCAAATCGACGCACTCAAGGAAGTTCCCACAGACCAACTCCAGTGGTTTCTGGACAACAGCGACTGCTATGTTTTGCAGGAAGGCGAGTTCCTGTTCAGGAGCGGAGATCCGGTCACAGGCACACACATCATTGTCAACGGGAAGATCAGAATTTACTTTCAGCAAAATAAAGGCGCACGCGAGATCGGTTTCTTCGATCCCGGGGACATTACCGGATACCTGCCGTTTTCACGCGGCAAAGTATCAGGCGCTTTCGGACAGGTGGTGGAAGCGGCGCAGGTAATCACATTTCCGCGGGAAAAAATGCGCGAGATGAACCTGCATCATTTTGAGCTCACACAGGCTTTGGTACACGTCATGACGAGCCGCGTGCGCGAATTCACACAAATCGAGCAGCAAAATGAAAAGATGATGGCCCTGGGGAAATTGTCTGCGGGACTCGCGCATGAGCTCAACAATCCTGCGGCGGCGATTGTCCGTGGCTCTGCTTCTTTGCGCAGCCATTTGCAACTGCTGCCAGATACGTTCAAAAAAGTCATCTGCATCCGCATGGACGATATACAGGTCGATGCGATCAACAAAAAGATGTTCCAGGCCCTCGACAAAAAAGAGCGGCCGGTCTTGTCGCTGATGGAAAAAACGGATCTCGAAGACGCGCTGACCGATTGGCTGGATCAAAAGGAAATCCACAAAAGTATGGAGCTGGCGGAAAATTTCGCAGAATTCAATTTCTCTGTCGCAGATCTCCAGGAGATCGAACAGGAAGCCGGTATTTATTCCCTGGAGCCGGTACTCGAGTGGATGAGCAATGTGCTCGTGACCGAAAAAATGGTCCTCGATATCCAGGAGGCTTCCCACCGCATCTCGGAGCTGGTGAATTCTGTCAAGAACTTCACGCACATGGACCGTGCGGGCGACAAGCAATATGCGGACATCCATTCCGGCTTGCGCAACACGCTGAACATGTTGAATTACAAGCTCAAAAAAGGCAATATCGAGGTCGTTGAAAATTTTGATCTCTCCCTGCCGGAAGTCAAGGCGATGGTCGGCGAACTCAACCAGGTATGGACGAACCTGATCGACAATGCGATCGATGCGATGGAGCCGAATGGCAAAGGGAAGCTGGAGATCCGTACCGAAAAATCGGGGGAATTTGTGAAAGTCACGATTATAGATGACGGAACAGGCATTCCGCCCGAAATGATCTCCCGCGTTTTTGAACCTTTTTTCACGACAAAGGACATGGGAAAGGGAACTGGTCTCGGTCTGGATGTCGTGCTGCGCATCGTCAACCAGCACAACGGCGTCGTGAAGTGTCGTTCCGTAGCCGGTAAAACCGAGTTTGAAGTTTGTTTCCTGATCCACGGATAATTTCCGCAGATCGAATTTGTCAAATCAATACGTATGAACCAACCCATTATATTTTCCATTGATGATGATCCGCAGGTATTGCGCGCGATCAGCCGGGACTTAAAAACCCATTTCCGCGAGGACTACAAGATCCTCAGCACAACCTCTGCCCAGGAGGCGCTGGACATGTTGCAGGTCTTGAAAAACAAAGGCGAAGCTGTGGCCTTGTTCGTCAGCGACCAACGCATGCCTGAAATGGAAGGCGTTGCTTTTCTCGAAAAAGCAATGGTCTTTTACCCGGATGCAAAAAGGGTATTGCTGACCGCTTATTCCGATACGGATGCAGCTGTGCGTGCGATCAATTCCGTGAAGCTCGATTATTACCTCATGAAACCCTGGGATCCGCCGGAAGAAAAATTGTTCCCGGTGATCAACGAATTGCTGGAAGACTGGCAGGCGGCGTACATCCCGGAATTCAAAGGCATCAAGCTGATTGGCTACCAGTTTTCCCCGAAGTCTCACCACATCAAGGACTTCCTGGCGGGAAACCTGATCCCGTATCGCTGGTATGATGTCAGCGAAGGCGAGGAATCCAAAATACTGATCGAGACCAATCAGCTCGAAAATACCGATTTCCCGGTCATGCTTTTCGAAGACGGTTCGGTGCTGAAATCTCCGGATATCAACGAGATTGCACTGAAAATCGGGCGCAATCCGACGGTAAAGAACGAGATCTACGACGTTGTGATCATCGGCGCAGGTCCTGCCGGATTGGCGGCTTCTGTATATGGTGCTTCTGAAGGACTGAAAACCTTGCTGATCGAAAAACGGGCGCCGGGCGGACAAGCCGGAACGAGCTCGCGCATTGAAAATTACCTGGGTTTCCCGGCCGGATTGAGCGGTGCGGAGCTCGCACGCCGTGCCATTACACAAGCTACGCGTTTCGGGACTGATTTCCTGTCTCCGCGTCAGGTGAAAGAGATCCGGGTCAAAGACGGTTACAAAACATTGATCCTAGACGACGATTCCGAAGTGAATACACGCGTCGTGGTTGTGACAACGGGTGTCGATTACCGCAAGCTCGAAACCCCGGGAATTGAAAGCTTTTCCGGTGCAGGCGTTTATTATGGCGCAGCGACTACAGAGGCCGGTGCCTGCCGCGACAAAGCTGTATTCGTCGTTGGCGGCGGAAATTCAGCCGGTCAGGCAGCGATGTATCTCGCGAAATTTGCCAACAAGGTCCACATCCTGATCCGCAGGGAAGACCTGACCTCGACGATGTCATCCTACCTGATCGACCAGATCAAGGGAACGCCGAATATCGAGATCATTGCAAAATCGGAAATTGTCGAAGCGACTGGTGGCGAAAAGCTCGAAAAGCTCCGCATCAGGCATCTTGAAACACAGGAAGAAAGCGAATATGGTGTTGCTGCCCTGTACATTTTCATTGGTGCCAAACCATTCACCGACTGGCTCGAATGCGATATTCTGAAAGATGAAAAGGAGTACATCATTACGGGGCGCGACCTGCAAAGCGAAGCAGGCTACGCCAAAACCTGGAAACTCAAGCGCGACCCTTATTTGCTGGAAACGAGCTGCCCGGGTATTTTTGCAGCAGGTGATGTGCGCTCTGGCGCGATGAACCGCGTGGCGTCTGCCGTTGGCGAAGGCTCGATGGCGATCAGTTTTGTGCACAAATACCTCGCGGAGGTATAAAACAAAATTTAATCAGGAATGTTTAGAGAGAAGCAATGTAAAGATATTGAGCTGCTTGGCAGCTTTGAAGTACCGGAAAATCCGGTTTGCGCAGCATGTGTTGCAGAAAGCGACAATCCATATTGGGTTCACCTGCGTACTTGTCAAAGCTGCGGTGCGACTTTGTGCTGCGACAGCTCTCCCCAAAAACACATGACGGCACACCATCATGCGACGGGTCATCCGGCGGTTATTTCCGCAGAGAAAGGGGAGCAATGGATTTACTGTTATGAACACGACGTTTTTGCAACGTATGGAAAATAGAAAATGATGCAGGATTTACGCGAAAAATACGAGGCGGTGCGCTTGCAGACATGCAGGCTCTGCCGGGACCTGAGTCCGGAAGATACGGTCTTACAGGCCGAAGAGTTCACAAGTCCGGCAAAATGGCATTTGGCTCACAGTACCTGGTTTTTTGAAACTTTCGTGCTCAAAAGCGAAGTACCGGGCTACCGCGAGTTCAATCCGGATTTCCACTTTCTGTACAACAGTTATTACGAAACGCTGGGCAAGCGTGTGCAACGAAACCGGCGTGCCTTGTCGCGCCCGCCGCTCGATGAGGTGTATGCCTACAGGCAGTTTGTGGACGCAGCGATGGAAACCTTATTCAACGCGGGAAATTTGTCCGATGCGCTGACACAGACGATCACCCTCGGGCTACAGCACGAACAGCAGCACCAGGAATTACTCGTGACGGATGTCAAATACAACCTCGCGCAGAATCCGCTGTTACCGGCATGGAATCCACTGGAAAAAGACCTGGCGCCTGTCACGACTGCCGGAAGCTGGTTACCGGTTTCCGAAGGCGTTTACGAGATCGGTTATGCAGGCGATGATTTTTGTTTCGACAATGAGCTGGGCGTACACAAACAATACATCCGCAATATTTCCCTCGCCGCTGCGCCGGTGACAAATCGGGAATACCTCGAATTTATCGCCGCCGGCGGTTATCAGCAATTCGGTTTCTGGCTCGCGGAAGCCTGGGACTGGGTTCAGCGAACAGGCGCTGAAGCACCGCTGTACTGGCAGCAGCAGGATGGCGTCTGGCATACTTACGGATTCAACGGGTTAGAAAAAGTCGATCCCGATCTGCCGGTCATCCACCTCAGTTATTACGAGGCCGATGCTTTTGCCCGCTGGAAAGGACTGCGCCTGCCGACGGAGTTTGAGCACGAAACTGCGGCTAAATTATATCCGGATGCATTCCGGGACAATGTCTGGGAATGGACGCAAAGCGCATACCTGCCTTATCCGGGTTTCCAGATTGCGGCCGGTGCTGTCGGCGAATACAACGGCAAATTCATGCTGAGCCAGATGGTCCTGCGCGGCGGTTCGATTGCAACACCGGCAGGACATGCGCGTCCGACTTACCGCAATTTTTTCCACCCGCATTTACAATGGCAGTTCTCAGGTTTGCGGTTGGCGAAGGACGATTCAAACCACTAAAGGAGATGAAACAACTTGAAAAATGCGATGGGGAAGACCGCTTTGACAGACTTGTCGAACGGAATGTAATTGAGCAGGTTTACAACATCGGCAAAACCAACATTGTCCGGAATGCCTGGCAAAGAACGACCTGCCATATCTCCACGGCTGGGTATACGATTTGAAGACAGGTTATATCAAAACACAAACTTCCATGATCAATGATGAAGAGCGCCTGAAGGAAGTCTGCAAATTTGAGATGGGGCATATAAAATAACTACATGAGTGATTTCCAAGAAACATACAAGGCGCAACTCGCAGCGGATGCAGATCACGGACTTTCGGCGCCGTTCAAGCACCTGCAATCCAAATATTTTTACGACGCAACAGGTGATGCCTTGTTCCGAGCGATCATGGAATTGCCGGAATATTACCTGACGCGTTCCGAGTTTGAGATCCTTTCTGCTGAAAGTGCGCAAATCCTTGCCCCCTGGAAGGGGAAATCTCTCAACATTATTGAATTGGGTGCCGGGGACGGCACGAAAACAAAATTGTTCCTCCGGGCCGCCAGGACATTGGGACTCGATTTTAAGTATTTCCCTGTGGATATTTCCGCAGATGTGCTGGAGGTGAACCGCGAAAACCTGAAAGAGGTGTGCGAGACGTCACCGGTGCAGGGAGATTACTCACAGGTGCTGAGAAACCCGGAACTGCAGAAGCTGCCGAATAAGCTCGTGCTCTTCCTCGGTTCGAACGTCGGGAATTTTACGGCCGAAGACACGGCTGCATTTTTCAGTTACCTGGGCGAAAACACAACAGCCGAAGATCGTATCCTGGTTGGCTACGACCTCGACAAAGATCCGCAAACCATACTTGCTGCTTACAATGACAAAGCTGGCGTAACACGTGATTTTAACCTCAACTTGCTGACGATCCTCAACAGAGAGCTCGGTGCGCAGTTTGATCCCGCGGATTTTTACCATTATCCTGTTTATGATCCGGAAATGAAGGCTGCGAAAAGTTACCTTGTGAGTAAGAAAGAACAGGAAATTTTCATTGAAGCGCTGGGAAAATCATTCAATTTCCGCAAAGGTGAATCGATTTTCACGGAGATCTCGAAAAAATATACGATTCCGGAAATTGAAGGAATGGCGGCTTCCGGAAATTTCCAGGTGGAAAGCATCCATTATGACAGCCGGAAATATTATGTCAATGTATTGATGAAAAGGGGAAACAGGTAGAAAGGCGATCAGGAATTAACGAAGCCTGCTGTTTTTCTTTGGTTGCTCAACGCCTGATTTCAGGTTTCTGAGTTCTGTTTGCAAAGCGTCGAGCTGCAACTGGTGTTGTTGCATTTGTTGCATGATCATCAGCAATTGCTGGGTAATGGCAGTTTGGTATACATCCTGTCCTTCGTGCACGTAAGGTTGCTGCTCTTCGCGGATCAGGTCCGGACCGTTGATCTCGAGAATCCTGGAAATCTGCAACAGGCGCGATACGGTAAGCTCGGTTACGCCCCTTTCGATGTTGGAATAAGCAGCAACTGTAATGTCCAGCTCGTCAGCCATATTCTGCTGGCTGAAATTTTTGGTCAGACGTGCCATCCTGATGCGTTCGGCTAATTTTTCTTTCACAATACGAATTTAACGCCATAATTGCCGATGAACATTTACTCTCACAGCGAAATGTTTTAGTAAGAGTAGAACATTTTTATTCCAATGATCAATTACACCGCTCAGGATGCAGAAAATGCAATTTTCAGCAAGGGTTGTCATGCGGGCTTTACAAATATAAGCTACTGAAACAATGTAGATTGTGTATTTTAGATAACGACTTTTAGAAATTCGAAATAACGATGTACTTGCACAAAAAATACGCGTCACATGCACAATATTGTTTCAAGAAAGCGCGATAAATGAGCAAAATAAAATCATTTTTAAGTAACGAAAAATACGGTGTAAGAAATGTTAAACTGACTTATTCAATTTTACACAAAACGATTTTTTGATTGTTTAGTTTAAATCCCAGCTATGGGAATTCCGATTCCGGGACATATTTCAAAGGCGAAGCAACAAATATTTTTGGGGACCTAAATGGCGAAGATTTGAAACAGACAAACGTGCAGCTTTCTACATACAGATGGTCACTTTTGCTGGCTTAAATTCCGGGATAGCGCAACAGGTGAATTGAAGACAGGAGGCTTACAGAAGCAAATCCATTGATTTTCAATGGCCCGCTACCTGCCCATCCTCCTTTGCCGTTGTTTGCCGCAAGCACCTGAATAGCGCAGATTTCATGCTTATCAACATTTCCGTGCTGGAAAAATTTCAGCCTACCGGGGTTGCACATGGACCGCGCGTGCTAAAATATTTGTATTTTTACGACAAAACAAGATAACGATGGGATGTACCAGTTGTAGCTCAGGAGGAGGAACTCCGAAAGGCTGTCAAAATAACGGTACCTGTAGTTCTGGAGGATGTAATAAATTAGGTGTCTTTGACTGGCTGGGTAACATTCAGTTACCAAATGGTCAGGCACCATACGACATAGTAGAAGTTCGATTCAAAAACAGCAGGAAGGCATTTTACCGCAACGCGAAAGACTATTCTCTCCAGGTGGGAGATGTTGTGGTGGTAGAAGCCAGTCCTGGCCACGATGTAGGTGTGGTTTCTGTAGTGGGCGAGCTTGCCAGGATTCAGGTACGCAAAAAAGCGTCGAACTTCAAGCCAATGGAGGCGAAGAAGATTTACCGCGTAGCGACGCAGGACGACATTGAAAAATGGAGTAAATCGCGCGAGCTTGAAAAAGAAGTCATGTATCAGTCCCGCACACTGGCGGTGAACCTGAACCTGAACATGAAGATCTCCGATGTGGAATACCAGGGCGATCTCACGAAAGCAACATTTTATTACACGTCCGATGACCGTGTGGATTTCCGCCAGCTCATCAAGGACATGGCAGATACATTCAAGATCCGCGTTGAAATGCGCCAGATCGGCTCGCGCCAGGAGGCTTCCCGTTTGGGAGGAATTGGTTCCTGCGGCCGTGAATTGTGTTGCTCTACATGGTTGACCGATTTCAGGTCTGTGTCGACTTCGGCGGCCAGATACCAACAGCTTTCACTGAATCCGCAGAAATTAGCCGGACAATGCGGAAAGCTGAAATGCTGCCTGAATTATGAGCTCGACATGTATCTCGATGCCATCAAATCTTTCCCGACATCGGATACGAAGCTGTATACCGAAAAAGGCGCTGCCTTCCACGTAAAAACAGATGTCTTCAAACGCCTGATGTGGTTCATGTACGAAGGTGGCTCCGGCCTGATCGCATTGGATCCGGAGCGTGTAGCGGAAATCCGCAAGATGAATGCCGAGAAGATAAAACCACAGGACCTCAAGGATTTCTCCATCGAGAAAGTCGTGGTTGTGGAACCGGATTACTCCAACGTAGTCGGTCAGGACAGTCTGAACCGCTTCGACAGCACCTTCAAGAAGAAAAAGAAGAAAAAACCAGGACGTTCCGGCGCCGCACAACCGCAAAATACCGCGGACGGACAGCAGGCCGCCAAACCAGCAGACAGAGGCCCTCAACCGGTGCGTGAGAACAAACCACGCCAGGGAAATGCGCCATCCGCAGAAAAAGGAGGAAGGCAAAACGCAAATCCGCGCCAGCCCAATCCAAATGCGCAGGGTGAGAAAAAAGCGCAAAACCCGCGGGGGAACCAGAACGGACCGAAAGCTGAAAAACAGCCAGGCCAGCAGCAACCCGCGAAACCGAAGCCCAATAATCCGAATCCTGCACAGCAGCAGCCGAAAGAAAATGCAGCTCCGCAATTAAATGCAGACGGTACGCCGGTAGTTAGAAAAAGGAAAAAAAGAAGACCACCGAGAAAGAACAATCCCGATGGAAGCCCAAGGGAACAAAAAGGACCAAATGAAGCTTAAATTTCGATATTTGTGGTTGATATCTGCGCTGCTCCTCGCGAGCTGCGCAGATCAGCCTTATTATCAAAAGTCGTATTCCTTCCAAGGAAACCAGTGGAACCAGGATGTGAAACCCACGTTCAAGATCGAGGTTTCAGATACGACGAAAGCCTATGATTTCATGCTGACACTACGCACGACAACCGATTACGGGTTCAGCAACGTGTGGATCTACCTCAACACCAAAACCCCGAACGGCGAACGCGGACGCGAACCTTTCGAATTGAAGATCGCGAATGAAGACGGATCCTGGGCAGGCAAAAAAACAGGAACAGTTGTCGAAAACCAATTGATCTTCTCCCGCCGCAAGCTTCCGCAGAAAGGAACGTACTATTTCACGCTTGAACAAGGCGTGACACAGAAAAACCTGCCTGAAGTGCTGGACATCGGCCTCCAGGTCGATGAGGCTGAAGAAAAATAAAACGCTTTATTATTCCGGAACTGCAGTAAACTCTTCCAACCTTTTGACCGCCTGGTCGATCGACAAGATATTGCTGTAAAGCAGACGCAATTTATCATTCTTCTCACTCAGCTTGCAATCCTTCGGATTTCCCTGGATGTAGCGCAAAACCTGCTTAAAGGTCGCTGAATCGTAGAAACGGGATTGCGGATTGGAAATGAAATAACAAACCATGCTTCCGGATTTCATAACAAGGCGTTCAATTCCCAGATCCTGGGCGATCCAACGCAATTCAAACGATTTGAACAATTCCTTCACGGCGCGTGGCAACGGACCAAAACGGTCGTTCAGTGTGATCGCAAAGCGCTGCAAAGCTTCCTTGCTTTCGAGGTTGTCCATTTGCTGGTACAGGCTCAATCGCTCCGCAACGTTGTTGACATAATCGTCCGGGATGCGAATCTCGAGATCGGTCTCGATGACGCAATCCTTGACGAAAGGCACAAACTGGTCCGTATTTCTTTCTGCGAACAGGTCTTTGAATTCTGATTCGCGCAATTCTTCCATCGCTTCGTTGAGGATTTTCTGGTACATCTCGAAACCGATGTCCGTGATAAATCCGCTTTGTTCACCGCCCAGCAGGTTTCCTGCGCCGCGGATGTCGAGGTCTTTCATCGCAATGTTGAATCCCGCGCCGAGGTCTGAAAACTGCACCAAGGCTTCGAGTCGCTTGCGCGCTTCGGAAGTCATTTCGTGGTATTTCGGTGCAATGAGGTAACAGAATGCTTTTTTATTGGAACGACCAACGCGTCCGCGCAACTGGTGCAGGTCGCTGAGCCCGAAATTCTGCGCATTGTTGATGATCATCGTATTTGCATTCGAAATGTCGATCCCGGATTCGATGATTGTCGTGGCCAGCAGTACATCGTATTCGCCCTGGATGAAATCCATCATGATCTTCTCAAGCTGTTTTCCATCCATCTGGCCGTGGCCAATGCCGACGCGAACGCCTGGACAAAGCCGCTGGATCATGCCGGAAACCTCGCGGATATTTTGCAAACGGTTGTGGACAAAATAAACCTGTCCGCCACGGCTGACTTCATAAGCGATTGCATCGCGGATCGCTTCTTCGTTGAACTGGATGACTTCCGTCAAAACCGGCTGACGGTTGGGCGGTGGCGTATTGATGATGCTGAGGTCGCGTGCGCCCATGAGCGAGAATTGCAGCGTCCGTGGAATCGGTGTGGCGGTCAGCGTCAGGGTATCGACAGTCGCTTTCAATGTTTTGAGCTTGTCTTTCACACCGACGCCGAACTTTTGTTCCTCATCAATAATCATCAGTCCCAGGTCTTTGAACTTTACTTTGTCGCCGACAATTTTATGCGTGCCGACCAGAATATCGACTTCGCCACTCGCGACTTTTTTCAGCGTTTCTGTGACCTGTTTCGCACTTTTGAAACGGTTGATGTAATCGACAGTAACCGGGAAATCAGCCAGCCGGTCGCGGAAGCTCCGGAAGTGCTGGTGCGATAAAATCGTCGTTGGAACCAGTACAGCGACCTGTTTGCTATCGGTCACAGCCTTGAAAGCTGCGCGGATCGCCAATTCGGTTTTCCCGAAACCAACATCGCCGCAAACGAGGCGGTCCATCGGTGTTGGTGATTCCATGTCTTCCTTGATCGCCTGCGTTGTTTTCAGCTGATCGGGCGTGTCTTCGTACATGAAGGAAGCCTCCAGCTCATTCTGCAAATAGGTGTCCGGTGTAAACGCAAAGCCGGGCTGACTTTTTCTTTTGGCATATAGCTGGATCAGATCGAAGGCGATTTCCTTGATCTTTGTTTTGGTCTTGTTCTTCAGCGTGGCCCAGGTCTGCGTACCAAGCTTGTTCATTTTGGGCGCAGTTCCATCCTTGCCGGTAAATTTCGAAATGCGGTGCAGCGAGTGGATGCTGACATAGAGTACGTCGCCGTCGCGGTAAATCAGGCGGATCGCTTCCTGTGGCTTGCCGTTGACATCGATCGTCTGCAAACCGGAGAATTGTCCGACACCGTGATCGATGTGTGTCACGTAATCGCCTTTTTGCAGGTTGTAGATCTCTTTCAGCGTCAGCGCCTGCTTCGATTGCGCAAAGCCTTCCTTCAGCTTGAAACGGTGGTAACGCTCGAAAATTTCGTGATCGGTATAACAAACCAGTTTCAGCTCGGGCATGATAAACCCTTCGTGCAGCGCGATCGGCATCGAAATGAAATCGACTTCGGCGCCAATGTCCTCGAAAATGGAGTAAAGCCGTTCGATCTGTTTCGGCTGATTGGAAAAGAAAAGATTCGTGAAACCCGCTTTTTTGCGCAGGGTCAGATCTTCCTTCAGCATTTCGAAGTTCTTGTTGAAAACCGGTTGTGGCTGTACTTCAAAACGCGTTTCGAAAGTCGGCTTGAAAGAGAAATCGGGACCCCATTCGATGATGGAAAAACGCTGTAGCTGTTCTTCCCATTCAGTTTTGTGCAGGTAGAGATCTCCTGGAATGGTTTGTTTGACCGTGTGATTCAGTCCGTCGTAAATCTTCGTGGCTTTTTCATATTCTTTGCTAAGCGTGCCAATGACGAGTTGGTGCGAAGACAGCCAGATCGTTGTATTTCTACCCGCAAAATCCAAAAAACTCCCGGCGCCACTTTGCATGAGGTGACGTTGCACATTCGGCACTACATTGAAAAATTCGTGCGGATGTACCGACAATTGATCGACGGGATCAAAAGACCGGATCGAATCCACTTCGTCGCCAAAAAACTCTACGCGGAAAGGCAGGTCATTGGCAAATGAAAATACATCCAGGATGCCGCCGCGGATCGCAAATTGACCGGGCTCGTAGACGAAATCGACGCGTTCGAAACCATATTCGAGCAGCAGCTCATTCATGAAGTCGAGCGAATAGGTTTTGCCTTTTTCAACGCGCATCGTGTTGTCTGTCAGTTTTTGCTGCGTCGGGACTTTCTCAAAAAGTGCCTGTGGATACGTAACAATCCAGGTATTGGAGCCATTGTTAATTTTCTCGAGCACTTCTGCGCGGGAAACGACATTGGCATTGTCCGTTTCTTCGAACTGGTAAGGTGTTCTGTAAGATGCCGGATAAAAAATAACTTGTTTTTCGTCCGGGAATAAATTCTGGAGATCGTTGAGGAAGTAAGCGGCCTCTTCTTTGTCACCCAATACAAAAAGGTGATTCCCCGGAACCTGGCTGGCTAGCTGACTTGCACAGAGTGCGCGCGCAGAACGGCCCAGACCTTTCCAGTGAATCTTGCTTTCGCTGTATTGCAATTGATTTGCAGTGTCATCAATTTGTTTTAAATTGGCAAAAATCGCTTTAAAATTGCGTAAATCCATGCTTTAAACTTCCTCCTCTCGGGTTTTGATTGTTTGTGTTTTAGGCGAATCTTACAAGACTGGTTTATCAACCGCGACTGCGTCGAGACAGCTCTGTAATTTTTCGACCATTTTTTTAGATCCTGCAATGTATGGAATGCGCTGGTGCAAAGCAGTTGGCACGATATCGAGCACACGTTGTTCGCCCGTTGTGGCCAAACCGCCGGCTTGTTCCGCGATCAGCGCCAAAGGATTGCATTCATACAGCAAACGCAGTTTACCGGCAGGAGCATTCGTGGTGCCCGGATAAACATAAATGCCGCCTTTGATCAGGTTGCGGTGGAAATCTGCGACCAAAGAACCGATGTATCTCCCTGAGTAAGGTCTTCCGGTGGATTTGTCATTTTCCTGGCAGAAGCGGATATAATCCTGCAAGCCCTGTCCGCTGATGTAAAGATTTCCTTCATTCATGGAATAAATTCTTCCCTGCTCCGGCATTTTCATTTGCGGGTGCGACAGGCAGAATTCGCCGATCGACGGATCGAGGGTGAAACCGTTTACACCATGTCCGGTCGTGTATACAAGCATTGTTGAAGATCCGTACAAGACATATCCGGCTGCTACTTGTTTGTGACCCGGCTGAAGCATGTCCTCAAGTGTGGCTGTTGTACCAATTGGCGAGATGCGGCGGTAAACCGAGAAGATCGTCCCGATCGAAACATTGACATCGATGTTGGAAGAGCCATCCAAAGGATCAAAAAGCACAACGTATTTTCCTTTTTTGGAAAACTCCGTTTCGAAAGCCATGAAATCGTCATTTTCTTCCGATGCAATTCCGCAGACTTCGCCGCCGGTTTCAAATACTTTGATGAATTGTTTGTCGGCTACAACATCGAGCTTTTGCTGTTCTTCGCCCTGGATATTGGTTTCTCCCTGTGCACCGAGGATATCATCGATCAATCCGGCTTTTCGCACATCGCGTGTTACAATTTTGGAAGCAACGGCGATATCGTTCAATAAGCGGGACAATTCACCGGATGCAAATGGAAATTCTGCCTGGCGATCCATGATGAACTCATGCAGCGTGGTCAATTTGGACATGGTTTTCTTTTTTGTGCAAATATCGGAAAAATCGATGGTTTTAGAACGCATAATCTAAAAATCGGTCCGAAACGCACATTCAAAAAAACCGCTGGAAAATCAGCAGGAAAAGGGCACTTATTTTTTCAGGATCCAACCTTCGAGCTGGATGCTTTTCAAGGCAGCGGCATCAGCTCCGCGACCGGCGCTCACGCGGTATTTTCCCTGGCTGAAATCTACGATGTAGGCATCAAATCCTTTCGCTTTCAGGTCTTTTACCAGGCCGACCGCGTTGGATTCAAGTCCAAAGCAACCAACGATGAAATGGAACGTCCCTGTAGTTGCGGCTGCGACAGTTGTTGTTTGCTGTACTTCCGGAGTGGCGACAATTGCAGGCGTTTGTGCTGCTTGCTGACCTTTCTCTTTGATGCGCATCGGCATATTCAGATAAGCGTCGAACGCGTAGGGAATCACAGAAATATTTTCAGGAAGCGAGGCGATGAACTCGTCGATCGTTTGCTTCTGCTGGATGTGCGTATTTTTCAGGTGCCATTCGCGGCTTTCGTAAACACCGGATTTTTCCTGGTGGAAAGGATTGAAATCCTGTATGGCGATGATGCCCGATTCGAGCACCTGCGTTTTCATCGGGATCCAGTAGGAATAAAATGCAATGGGGAGCAAAGCTGCGGCAGCTACGTATTTCCACAGTTTGGTGGAGCCGTTTTTCTGACCTGGCAATGGAATGATCGGCGTTGCGCCCGGTTCCTGGATACGTTCACCAACCGGGATCAATTCGATGATCGGCGTGCTGGTTTTGTCTTTTTCCGGTTGGATTGCAACCGGGATTTTCTCCGCAGCAGGTTGAATAGCAACAGTTTCCGCAGCAATCGGGCGAATGCTTGTTTCGCTGATGAACTGAACTTTCCCCAGTCCGTAAGATTCCAGTAATAAATTGAAGAAACGGTCCTGCTCAAATCCAATGTTTTTTTCCTGGTCGAGGAATAAGTATCCGACGCGCTCAAGCGTAATGCGCTCCCCGCTGTGGAGGACTTTCTGCCAGGCTTTTACCTGTACATCGATCTCAGCAGCAGCAGTTTTATAATCGAGTCCGGAAGCCTGCGCATACGCGCTGATCAGCAGTCCGTCGTTGTTAATCAGCTGTTTATTGAAAAGCAAAGATTTCCGGGGCGGCAGCATGACACCGTTTCGGGTATCCACGACCGCAGCTGTTTGTTTGGCGACAAAACCACCAAACGCCGGTACAACCACGCAATTGTGGCGCAATAACAAATCTCCTATAAGCTGTTCCATCAACATATTGCAAAAGTACAAAAAAATTAATCTATCCCGGTTACGGCTGTGGCGTCAGAAGGTTACCTTTTGGCCCGCTTTTTTTTGCAGATCAGCTGCAATTTTTACAGAAAACGCAGGACTTTCTCAACATCCGCAGGAACATCGATGTTTGGGGTTTCAATGTCGGTATGTACGACCTGGATCTTGTAGCCATAATAGAGCCAGCGCAATTGTTCGAGCGATTCGATCTTTTCCAGTGCTGTCGGGGCAAGTTGCACCAATTCCTGCAAGGTTTGAGCGCGATAAGCATACAAGCCGATGTGTCTCAGAAATGGATAAATCTCCAAAGGATCACCGGAAGCATTGGCTGAATTCGGGATCGCGCTGCGCGAAAAATAGAGCGCTTCATTGTGCTGGTTGACGACAATCTTGATGCGGTTCGGATTCAGGATATCTTCAACGGAAACATCCCTGATTCCGAGTGTCGCGATCTGCACTTCCGGATCCACGAAAGCGCCCGCCAACGTATTCAGCTGCCTGTAATCCACCAAAGGCTCGTCGCCCTGGATGTTGATGACGACATCGATGTCCGGGAACTGTTTTGCGATTTCTCCGCAACGGTCGGTGCCACTTGGATGCGCACTATCGGTCAGCATTACCTTCCCGCCAAAACCTTCAACGACTGCGACAATCCTTTCATCATCTGTTGCTACAATCACGTCCGACAACAGGTCAGCACGCATAGCGCCCTCGTAGACGCGCTGGATCATGGATTTCCCTTTCAGGTCGATCAGCGGTTTGCCCGGAAAACGGGAAGATCCATAACGTGCGGGAATGATGCCTAGAATTTTCAAACGGATGTGATTTTAAGGGTTTGGACAAAGGTAAAGATTCCGCCGTTGGAAATCAAAGCTTAGAACTTAAACTGCACCTGGGCGATGAAGCTGCGCGGCGCCTGGATATCTCCCGGTCTGCCCATGTATTCGGTATTGAGCACATTGTTGACAATGAATCCCACACGGTAATGGTCGTTGAAGGTGTAGCCGATCCGCGCATCGAATACGACTGTCGCGTTGTTATGAATGCGTCTGTATTCTTTGAGACCTTCCAGGATTTGCATGCCCCAAATGCCTTCTTCGAAAGCGCGGTCGATGTTCTTCATGAAGCTGTTGTAGCGAAGGGATCCGCCGATGCTGAAACCCTTCCAGCTGGCTTCGATATCTGCCTTGGCGAGATGGTTAAACCTGTATTTCAACACATTGGAAGCAGTATCCGAAAAGGTGGACCGGTACGTGCTGTCGTTGTTCAGGCTGACCGGGTTCATGTAAGTATAACCGAGTAAAGCGGTCACTTCGACCTGGCGGATCTTTCCTGTTCCATTGACAGAGAATTCAATGCCTGCAATGCGCGCCTTTTCAGCATTTTCTGCCCGGAAGCCGAGCCATTTCATGATGAAACCAGGATCAGTCTCTGTAAAGCTCAGCGGAATGGAATCCGGTTTGTAATTGCCGAAGGTAAATTCCGTCATGTTGCTGTATTCGTTGATGAATCCTGCGACATCGACAAAACCTTTCCAGTTCCCGATGCGGATGCCTTGTTTGATGCCGATCTCTGCCGCCCAGCCCAACTCTGGTTTCAGGTTGGCATTCGGGAAGATTAGCAGGTTGCCGACCGAAGTCGTGGTGAAGCGCTCTGCGACGCTTGGATAGCGCACGCCTTGCCCGAAGGAAGCGCGCAGGTGCGTGAATGCTGCGACCTGGTAATGCAGGCCCGTTCTGAAAATTGGCCGAACCGGGATTTTCATCGAATCTGCGCCGAAGTAAAAATCCGAATCCTGTTTTAAAGTATCCTGCTGAAAGTACTCCAAACGCATGCCTGCTGTGATCTGTAACTTTTTCCAGCGTTTTTCGCCTTGCACATAAGCGGCGTAATTCCGCGATTCGTGGTTGCCGTATAAATTGGAACGCACGACAGAAACATGGGCTGTTGAACCGGCGGTCAGGTAAAATTTCCGGTTCCAGTTTTTTTGGAATTGGTAGTCTCCATAATAGGTGGTTGCATTGGAACTTTGGCTGAGGTTCGTATAATTCGCGTTATCGACATAATAGATCCGCGTGCGCAGCTGGTGCTTGTTGTTTTGGGCATCCAAGTAATTCACGTACGGATCGAGGTACAAACGGATGCCGCGCGTGATGCTGAGCGAAGAGCCTGCCTGTGCGGTATCGCTTCCACCGGCGGGGGTGTAACCGAGAGAATCACTTTGCCAGATGATAAAACTGCCACCTTTCTGGTATTGTAGCCCATAACCGATCCCGGCATTCAGCCTGCGGATTTTTGGACGGAACAGTACCGAACCGCTGATGCGTGCGCGTGCTTCTGTTTCTCCGTCCCGGTAGCCTTTGTTCAGAAAACCATGTACGGCCAATGTGTAACCGAAGCGCGGGTTCAGTTTTCCGTAGTAAGCGTCCATGAGCTGGAAGGTCGGATTTTTTGCGCGCCAGTTCAGGCTCGATCTTTTGGCATCGTCGTAAACTCCCGTTTGCACTTTGGCGCGAAATACCGGTTTGACAGTTGGTGTCCTTTCTGTCAGTGAAATGATTCCGTTCAGCGCGCCGCTTCCGTACAACACGGAAGATGCACCTTTGATGATCTCGATCTGCGCTGCGTTTTCAATCGGTATCGAATTCCATTTCACATCGCCGGCATCGCCTGAAAGCATCGGCATGCCGTTCCACAACAACAATACGCGGCTGCCCGCGCCATATGAAAAACCACTTCCCCCACGGATACTGACCTGCCCATCCATCGCATAGGCTCCGGGACTTTGGTCCACGGCCTGCTCGAGGTCGGAAATCCCTTTGTTGTCGATCAGGGCTGGTTTCAGCACTTCCATCGAGATGGGCGCTTCTTCGAGCAATTGGGTTCTGCGCGAAGCCGTGACGACCACTGTTCCGAGCTCGGAAACCGGTGTCAGCCACACGATCAATGCATCGGCGGAAGTAATCAGTAAAGTATCAGTGACATAAGTCGGCGCGGAGCAAATCAATTGAAAAGGAAGCTGCCGGTATTCCAGCATAAATGCACCATTGGCATCGGTCACAACTTTCAATCCTTCGGAGTTCAGCAATTGCGCGCCGGGAATCCCTGTGCCGGTTGACAAATCTTTCACGATCCCGCCCAATTGCTGGGCGGTGGAAAAAAGAGGGAGAAAAAACAGGAGAAAGATGGATTTCATCCGAAATAAAACGTAACTTTAATTGACCTAAAGTACAACTATTTTCGAACACCATGCACCTACAACAACAAATCGCGTTGACCCTGCTGAACGGTACGGGGAGAAAGCGCATCCGCCAGATACTCGCACATACAGAAAGCGTTGACGCATTTTTCAGCGAACCCTTGCGCCAGCTTTTGCAGATCCCGGGCGTCAGCGAAAAAACCCTCAGCCGCATCAACCGCGAGCAGGCATTGAAAGATGCCGAAGCACACGTTTCTTATTTTGAGAAAAAAGACTTCCGCACACACTTTTTTCAGTCGGCGGATTTCCCTATGCGGTTGAACAATTGCGAAGACGGACCGTTGCTGCTGTTCAGCGATGGCATGATGGATTTCAATGCGCCACGCGTTGTGTCCATAGTCGGAACCCGTAAAGCCTCCGATTATGGGAAGAAGTTGTGCGAAGAGCTCATCCGGTCTTTTATGGGGAAGCACATTGTCGTTGTCAGCGGACTGGCTTATGGGATTGATATCTGTGTGCACCAGCTCTGTCTCGAATACGGCGTACAAACGATAGGTGTGCTGGGACACGGACTGGACAGGATCTATCCCGCAGTTCATCGCAAAATTGCGCGGAACATGTGTGAGAATGGCGGATTGCTGACCGAGTTCCTGCCCGGAACAGCACCCGATCGCATGAACTTCCCGATGCGGAACCGGATCGTTGCAGGCATGTGCGATGCAACGATTGTTATCGAAAGCGGGGAGAAAGGAGGTTCGCTCATCACGGCCGAGCTCGCCAACGATTACTGCCGCGACGTCTTTGCTTTCCCGGGAGATGTGACCCGCGAATTTTCCAGCGGTTGTCATGCATTGATTCAGCAAAACAGGGCACACCTGATCACCGGTAGTGCCGATTTCTTCCGGATTATGAACTGGGAGGAGCAACCGGCCAAAGTAATACAACGACAACTTTTCACAGATCTTTCCGCAGAAGAAAGCACACTTGTGCAGTTGCTCGAGGAAAGCGGCGGACTGAGCCTGGACGTTATCGCACTCAAGTCACAGGCGGTGACCAGTAAGGTCAGCGCGTTGTTGCTGGACCTCGAATTCAGAGGTGTTGTGCGGTCGCTGCCGGGCAAGCAATACCAGTTGGTCGGTTAGGATAACAAATTTTCAACGCGATTGCGGGCAATATTTCCTATTTTTGGCGCTATGAAAATTTTGGTTGTGCGTTTCAGCTCCATTGGGGATATCGTCCTGACTTCACCGGTTGTGCGCTGCATCAAAAATCAGCTGGACCCTGTAGAGATCCACTACCTGACCAAAAAAGCATTTGAACCGATCGTCTCCAACAATCCACATGTGGACCGTGTTTTTGCGATTGAGAAAAGTATCGGCGAAGTACTGGAAACACTACGCGCAGAAAAATACGATTTCCTTGTCGATCTGCACCACAATGTCCGCACGTTAAGCCTGAAACGGAAATTAGGTGTTCCGAGCGCGACTTTTTCAAAGTTGCATGTCACGAAATGGCTGCTCGTCAATTTCAAGTGGAACCGCATGCCTGACCGGCACATTGTGGAGCGTTATTTTGATGCGGTCAAGCCACTGAATGTATTTAATGACCGATTGCCGTGTGATTTCTTTGTCGATCCGCAGGAAGAAGTCGATACGATCGAAAAGCTGGGGCTTTCTCCCAAAAGCTACATTGCTTTTGCAATCGGCGCTCAGTTTGCTACGAAACGCATGCCGGTTTCCAAAATGGTTGAAATATTGCAACAACTGGACAGGCCCGTTGTTTTGTTGGGCGGAAAAGGAGACGAAGCGACCGCCGCGGCTATCCTGGAACAACTTCCCAATCGACAGATCCTGGATACCTGCGGACAATTTTCCCTGCGTGGATCTGCGAGTATTGTGAAGCAGGCGGGTGTTTTGCTGACGCATGACACCGGATTGATGCACATTGCTTCGGCTTACGAGGTACCGATCGTCAGCGTCTGGGGAAATACTGTTCCGGCTTTCGGGATGTATCCTTATTTTCCGCTACAGGCAAATGGATTTTCAGTGCACGAAGTCGCAGGACTTCCCTGCAGGCCGTGTTCGAAAATCGGTTTCCAGGCTTGTCCGAAAAAACATTTCAATTGCATGCATTTGCAGGATGCAGCAGCGATTGCTGCTGATGTGAATCAGCGAGGAAAATAAGTGGCTATTCGCCGCTGAACAAAGCTTTCAGCTCTGTTGCATCGTTCGGCTTCATTTTCCCAGCGAGGATCAAACTCAATTGTTTTCTGCGCAGCGCCCCATCGAATCTCGATTTTTCTTCTTCTGTTTCCGGGATGAGCTCAGGCACCTGGATTGGTCCGCCATTCTGGTCTACAGCAACAAAGGTATAGATTGCCTCATTGGATTTGCGTCTTTTTCCAGACAGCGGATCTTCAACGAAAACGTCTACAAAAACCTCCATCGAGGAATTGAACGCCCTTGAAACTTTCGCTTCCAGCGTAACAATCGAAGAATGCAGGATGGGCTGGTTGAAAGACACGTTGTTGACAGAAGCTGTTACCACGACCCGTCGGCAATGCCTGTGTGCGGAAACGCTTGCAATGACATCCATCCAGGCCAGCAACTGTCCCCCAAAAAGATTGCCCAGCGTATTGGTGTCATTAGGTAAAACCATCTTGGTTGTGATGGCAATGGTTTCGGAAGCTTTTCTTGGGTTCATCTTTTGGGGATTGTTACGTATTCGGCCACAAAAGTAAGGCTAATTCAAGTGAAAAAAGGAATAAAAAAATTAAATTTATGTCATGAGATAAACGGCTTGCACAGCTATTTTTGAATGGCTTGCCGAAAGAGGGCCTTACTTTCGGTCAAATTTCTCTGTTTCTTTTCACAACGAAATCGAAAATTCAACGTTAATCCCTATATTTGAACCGTTTTTAGAAGGATATGGACAAACTGATTGCTGCTTTCCCACAGAATATAACAGATGCATTGCAAATTGCTTCTGAAGCGAAATTCCGTGCACCGAAAAATGAAATCCGCAATGTTGTCGTGTGCGGCATGGGCGGCTCAGGCATTGGCGGCAAGCTGGTTGCACAATGGATCCAGGACGAATTGGCCATACCGGTTTATTCCTTCCAGGATTACAATATCCCAAATTTTATCGATAAACATTCCCTCGTTATCGGTTCTTCTTATTCCGGAAATACGGAAGAGACCCTGACGAGTGTTCACCAGGCTTTCGACAAAGGCGCACACATCATCGGGGTTTGTTCCGGCGGTGAAATGGCCAATTTCTGCCAGCAAAACGATCTGGACTATGTCCTCGTTCCCGGCGGGAACCCACCGAGAAGCGCTGTGGCTTTTTCTGTTGTGCAGATCACGAATATCTTTGTGAAGCTCGGTTTTATCTCTGCGGATCGCATGCAGGAAATCGAAAGCGGTCGTCAACTGATCGTTGCAGAAGAAGAAAATATCCAAAACGCGGCGAAAGACCTTGCGCCTTTCCTGAAGGACAAAATGCTCGCGATCTATTCTGCTGCGAAATATGAGGCAGTTGCCGTTCGCGCGCGTCAGCAATTCAATGAGAACGGTAAATTGCTGTGCTGGCACCATGTGATCCCTGAAATGAACCACAACGAGCTCGTTGGCTGGGGCGGGGGAGACGATCGTTACGCAGCACTTTTCCTCGATACCGAAGACTTGATTCCGCGCAACCAGCGCAGGTTTGATTTTTCTGTAGAGATCATCAGCAAGCAGACCAAAAATGTATACCTGCTGAAAACCAAAGGGAAGACGGTGATTGAAAGGTCTTTGTACCTGATCCACCTTGTAGACTGGGCTTCCTGGCATTTGTCGACGCTGAAACAGGTAGATGCGATGGACATCAAGGTCATCGATTACCTCAAAGACGAGCTTTCGAAATTCTAAACAGCTTCTTCTCCAGATCCGGTAATTTCCGGCATTTCTTTTTTTCCGTGGAAATATTCCCAGACGGTATTCGCCTTGGCTTTGCCGATAACGGCGGCTAAACTTTCAGGTGTCGCTTCGCGGATCTGGCTCACGGTTTTGAAAGTTTTCATCAGTTCTTCATGGGTTTTCGGGCCAATGCCTTCGATCTGTACCAATTCCGATACAAAAGCCCCCTTGCTGCGGCGGTTCCGGTGATGGGTGATCCCGAAACGATGCGCCTCGTTGCGCAGGTGCTGGATGACTTTCAGCGATTCGGAGCGTTTGTCGAGGTAGATCGGAATGCTGTCGCCCGGAAAGAAGATTTCCTCCAAACGTTTCGCAATGCCGACAATTGCAATTTTTCCACGCAGGCCCAATTGTTCGAGTGCTTTCAGCGCAGCGCTCAACTGTCCTTTTCCACCATCGATGATAATGAGCTGCGGCAAAGATTGATTTTCGTCGAGCATGCGGCGGTACCTGCGGAAGACGGCTTCTTCCATCGTGGCAAAATCGTCTGGTCCGACAACCGTTTTGACATTGAAATGCCGGTAATCCTTCTTGCTCGGTTTCGCATCGCGGAAAACTACACAGGCAGAAACAGGATTTGTTCCCTGGATATTGGAGTTATCAAAACATTCGATGTGCACTGGCAATTCCTGCAAACGCAGGTCTTTCTGCATTTGTGCCAGGATCCTTTCCGTATGACGTTCCGGATCTTTGATGCTTTCATGCTTCAGTTTTTCGAGTCGGAAGAACTTCGCATTGCGGATCGACAGGTCAACGAGCTGTTTTTTGTCACCGCGTTGTGGCACAAAGAAATTCAGTCCCGGGATCTCGAGCTCGATCTCATTTTCGATCAGGATTTCGCGCGACTGGCTGTTGAAGCGCTCGCGCATATCGAGCAGCGTGAACCCGATGATATCCGCAGGTGTTTCGTCGAGCTTTTTGCGCACCTCGACCGTATAGCCGTGAATAATCGAACCGTTGCTGATGACGAGGTAATTGACAAAAGCCGATTTTTCGTCCTCGACGAACGTGATGACATCGACTTCGTGGATCGTCGGGGAAACGACTGTCGAACGTGCCTGGAATTTTTCGAGCAGATCGATCTTGTTCTTGATGGACTGCGCTTCCTCGTACTGGTATTTTCCGGCGTATTCCTGCATGATGCGTTTCAGGTGGCCGATGACCGAGCTGATGTTGCCTTTCAGGATTGCTTCGATCTGCGTGATGTATTCCTGGTAGCTATCAGCGGTTTCGTTGCCGATACACGGACCTTTGCAGTTGCCAATGTGGTATTCGAGACAAACCTTGTAACGGTGTTCCGCGACTTTCTGCGGTGCGAGATCGAGTGCGCAGGTGCGCAGCGGATACAAATCTTTCAGGAGCTCAAGCAAAGTATGCATGACCTTGACGCTCGGATAAGGACCAAAATAGCGCGAACCGTCTTTCACGACGCGGCGCGTTGGGAAGATCCGCGGGAAAGGCTCGCGCTTGATGCAAATCCAGGGATAGGTTTTATCGTCTTTGAGCTGGATATTGTAACGTGGCTGGTGCTTTTTGATGAGGCTGTTTTCCAGCAGGAGGGCATCCAGCTCTGAATCCACGACCATGTAATGGATGTCTTCTATCTTGCGGACAAGGATCGTGGTTTTCGCATTGTCATGATTTTTCGAGAAATACGAAGAAACCCTTTTCCGGATATTTTTGGCTTTGCCGACGTAGATGATGACGCCATCCTTGTCAAAATATTGGTAAATGCCCGGCTTTTCGGGGAGCAATCGCAATTTTAACTTGATTTCTTCGGGTTTCATGAGGGTATAAAGATACGAAGTTTGCAGATTTGCCCGACGATCCGAAGAACAGTTTCATCCGATCAAATAATTCTTAACTTTGTATAACAAAAAACAGGATGTTTTCTCCAGGATCAAAAGGTTGGATTGCGAAATATGCAGATATGCTCCGCAAGGGCGAGATCGAAGTATGCATTGAAAAACCGAAAGGGATTGGCAAGGAACATTTTACGCACCTGACGTTCGAAAATTCGGGGATCATCTTCGGTTTTGCGACACAGCTGCTGTTTGCTACGCACCTCAACACGTCGAAATGGACCGCGGAAGAGAAGCTGAAATGCCTGCTATTTGAATCCCATTTGTTTGTTTTTGTGTGCAATGGCGGCGATCCGAAGAAAGATTTCGACCGTTTTATCGATGAGCTGCTGACGTTCTACATACATCACAGCTCGAAATCGATCAGCAGGCTGTTCACGTTTTTCCTGAAGGAATCGAGGGACGAAAAATTGGAAAACATCCTCGCGAAGCGTACGGATATCCGCAGAACATTGCTCGATGGCGCGATCTGGGTCAATTACCTCAGCAACGCCTTTGTGTACCTCGATGTGATCCTTTTCCGCGAATTCCTTTGTACGAAAGAATCGATGGGTGAGACGAACTACGAAGAGTTTGCACTCGATGCGCTGACAGCGCTAACACTTTCGGCTTATTCCGACGGCAAGCTCGAATCGCAGGAAAAAGCGATGTTCGACGTGTTCCTGGCATCTGCGAACCTCAACGACGAGCGCAAGGAATATGCACAGGAAAAATTCAAAAAAGGTGCAACGCTCGCGGATATCTCCAACAAATCCCTGCAAAACTGGTTGTTCAAACGCTTTTTGCTCGATATTTCCGCACTCACGATTTACAGCAGCCACGAAGCGTTGCCGGAGGAAAAGGATTTTCTGAACGAGTTCTGTCTGCACCTGCACATTCCGCCGAAAGACCTCGATGAGACGCTTGTGATGGTGGAGCGTTTTGTGCTCAACCACAACCACCAGATCTCGTTCCTGCAAAACAGGAATTCCTATGAAAGGCTGTACGGAAATGTTTCGCGCCGCTGGATCAAGATCCTCGGAAGAAACAAGGACAAGCTCGCGCTGGAGCTCCGGCAGAGTAAGGAGCTCGTGTCGCTGATCAAAAAATCGACCTCTGAAGACCTGACCAAGGAAGAAAAAGAAAAGGTCAAAACCCAGTTCCTCGACATTGTAAAATCGATGCCGGCGCTGGCGATCTTTATGCTGCCGGGTGGCGCCTTGTTATTGCCGATCGTACTGAAGATCATTCCCGACCTGATCCCGTCGGCTTTCCGGGACAATGAAATCGAATCCTAAAAACAAAATATGCGCATCTACTGTTTACTTGTTTTACTCACAGGCTTGTTGCCGTTTTGGTCATCGGCCCAGAAAGCAGAGAAAATTACGGATCTTCCGGACGTATTGCAGGAGATTTCCGGCATGACCTTCCTCAACGACACGGTGCTCGTGGCGCATAACGACAGCGGTAACGAACCGGTCCTGTTTTTCCTGAACCTGCGCGGACAGATCATTCACCAGCTGCTGGTCAGAAATGCGAAAAACCGCGATTGGGAAGACATCACGACAGACGGAAAAGGCTTTCTGTACATAGCGGATATTGGCAACAACAACAATGCGAAAAAGAAATTGCATATCTACAAAGTGTCGACAGACCAGATCCTGCAAAAAACGGAGGTCAATGCGGAACTGATTGAATTCAATTATCCCGAACAGATTTTTCCGACACCGGAGTCTGATTTGCACTACGACGCGGAATCACTGGCATACTACAAAGATTCGCTCTACATTTTCACGAAATGCCGAGCCGAGCCTTTCGATGGCATTACATACATGTATACTTTGCCTGTGAAATCCGGGAAATATACAGCGCATCGCCGCGCGGCCTTCAGCATAGGCACGAGTGGTTTCCTGAAAGATGCGATCACGGCAGCGGAGATCTGTGGGGATAAATGTTACCTGCTGACTTACAACCGGCTGTTGATCTACCAGTTCAAAAACGGGGAAATGACTTTCCAGAAAAAGATCTACCTGAAGCCTTATACGCAGAAAGAAGCCTTAACAACCCGAGATAACAAAACGCTTTACATTTCGGACGAAAAACAGAAAATCCTGGGCGGCGGAGATTTGTACGAATTGAAATTGATACCATGAACACGCTGAACCTCCAACATTTTGAAGCCGTCATTTTCGACATGGACGGCGTATTGATCGATTCTGAGCCGACCTGGAAAATTGCGATGGAGCAGGTTTTTGCCGGTGTAGGTTGTCACCTGACTGTGCAGGATTTCGAAAAAACGACCGGTTTGCGCATCGACCAGGTCGTGGATTACTGGTACCAGTACTTTCCGTGGGAAAATGCATCTCCGGAAGCCGTTGTGGAACGCATCCTGCAACGCATGGTGGAATTGTTGTCTGCAACCGGGAAACCGCTAACCGGTGTACGCGAATCGCTGGAATACTTCCAAAAGAAAGGATTGAAGATTGGTCTCGCAACTTCCTCTTATGAGATTTTGGTGGAAACGGTGCTGAAAACGCTTGATATCCGCGATTATTTCCTCGTTACTCATTCCGCAGAACGCGAGAAATACGGAAAGCCACACCCGGCGGTTTACCTGACGGCGGCAGCAATGCTGGATGCAGATCCTTTGCGTTGCTTAGTAATCGAAGACAGCTTAAATGGCGTGATTGCCGGCAAAGCAGCGCGGATGCAGGTAGTTTGCATTCCTGAAAAAACACATACGCCCAATCCGAAGCTGATATTGGCCGATTATCAGTATGCAGATTTGCAGGAAATGCTGGTAGAGTTGGAAGCAACGGCCGCGATCCGCAGTTAACCGAAAAAATCGCCGAATTTGCGGTTCAATTGTGCTTTGAAAGCCTGGTTGTGGTATTCTGTTTTCAGGATTTGCATGCAGGAAGCACACAGGCAATCGTCGTAATTTTCCTCCAGGTAGCTGCGTTCTTCCGCGTTGAGCTGCACAGCCGAACACTGGCAGAGCAGAATAGATCCTACTTTGCATTCAAAAGCCTGCTGGCAGCGCGGGCAGCTTTTTTCTTCGTGTTTACACATACGCTTTACAAGATAAGCAATTTTACCTTTCGGCATTGCCCGGCCCGCTTTTTTACCGGCCCGCAATTTAATCGTACCTTTGTGGAAAGTTTTACAGTATGTTGGTCGAAGTCCAGGATAAAGTTGTCTCTTTAGACCTCTTTGAAAAGAAATTCGTGTGTGATCTGAATGCCTGCAAAGGCGCTTGTTGTATAGAAGGCGATTCCGGCGCGCCGATCACGCTGGAAGAGATTTCCCAGCTCGAGGAAGACCTGGAAGCCATCAAGCCGTATATGCGCCCTGAAGGCATAAAAGCTGTTGACGAAACAGGTGTTTTTTACATGGACTGGGACAATGAGCCTGTTACGACGCTTGTGAATGGCAAAGAATGTGCATTTGTCTATTTTGACGAAAAGGGGATTACGAAATGTGCGATCGAGCAGGCGCACAAGGATGGGAAGACAGATTTCAAAAAACCCATTTCCTGTCACTTGTACCCGATCCGCGCGCAGAAATATGCGCAGTTTGAAGCGCTGAATTACAATCAATGGGACATTTGCAGCCCGGCGTGTGCCTGCGGAACAGAACTCAATGTCAAAGTCTACAAATTTCTGAAAGAGCCGATCATCCGTGCTTACGGAGCGGAATTTTTCGAAGAGCTGGAAGTGATCGACCGCGAGCTGGAAAAGCAGAACATTAAGTCCTGATCCGCGGCAAAGGAAAGCGATGAAATTTATTTTCAACTTTCAGCCAACCCTTTTTTATTTTTGAACGTCTTAAAGGAAAGGTTGATTCAAAAACGATTGTTCAACTTCTGGTTTTTATTTTCCCTTGCAGGTGCCTGAAAAGAATCCAAAAACAGGATCAATGTTTTTAAGATTCTTTTCAGGCTTTTTTATGTCCTGTCGGGAAGCTTAAAATGTGCTGTAATCTGTGCAGTTGTTTTAGTGGAACAGTTAAAAAAACAGTCTCCCATTGACCCATTCCGGATCTAAGGTTGCCTTTTTATATTCATAGAAATCGATCGCGAGCTGGTTCCAGCTCAGCACCTGCCAATCCATGCGTTTTACGCCTTTCTCCTGCGCGATTTCGACTACCCGGTCAAACAGGCGGCTGCCGAGTTTTTGGCTGCGGTATTCCGGCAACACGTAAAAATCCTCGAGATACAGACACTTCCCTTTCCAGGTGGAATAGGAAGTATACCACAAAGCAAAGCCGACGATATCGCCGGCTGCTTCTGCCACGAGCGCTTCACAGATCCGTTCTTCGAACAAATGCCTGCCGAGCGCTTCGGGCGTATTGATGACTTCGTCCGGCGCCCGCTCGTAATCGGCAAGCGCCCGGATCAATGTGAAAATTCCGGTTTCATCACCGGGTGCTGCTGCGCGGATCTCCATTACAAACCAGCGAGGTTGAGGCGGAGACGGATACCCGCACTCGTGTTTCCGGTTGGATAAGAAGTAGCCACTTTCGGCTTGTTCAGCACCTGGTCGTAATACAATTGTATCGTTAAATTCGGGCCGAGGTTGTAATCCGCAGAAGACTTGATGGAGATCACCTGCTGTCCGGCTGTAGCCTGGTTTGTGTTCTCAACGATCTTGCGGATCACCGTCAGGTTGTCGCGGAAGGAGAAATCGAAACGGATGTTCAGATCATTCTCCGGTGTTTTCCCCTGGAACTTGAACGGCAGTTTTACCTTCGTGAATTTATAGCCTGAACCGATCACCCACTCTGTACCCATGACTTCCGTCACCTGGTTGTTGTTGAGTGAAAGGGTTGCGTTTCTGTCTTTTTTGTACTCGAATTTCGTGATCAGTCCCTGACCTTTTACATTCCACGTGGCATCGACCCCGATCAGCGGAGAGAACCTTTCAGACAAAGTAATGCTCTGTGTTTGGCGCTGCACGATGAAGTTGTCGTCGAGATCGCGTGCGACAGGATTGCCGCTTCCATCCGCAGTTGCATTGAGGTTGGTCTGGATCCCGGAAATGCTGACCGTTGAACTGTATCCGTGACGGATCACGAAGTTCTTCACATATTTCTTCATGAAATCGAACTTCGTCAGCCCGTTGTAATTGATCGTCCAGTTCGGCAAAGGAACATTTTTGATCGGGTTGATGTTCTTCGCATTGATGCCGTTGTTCGTATAAGCCGTCAGGAATGCGCCGATCACTACTTCCTGCTGCGAACCGTTGTAACCGGTTGCATAACCGCTGCCGACATTGTTGGAGTTGCCGTTGTTGCGGCCCAGCAATTGGGATACGGATTCGCGGTTTTGGCGCATCTGGTCAAAAGTTGCAGATGTATATTCCTTGCCAATGGCCGTGAATGCGGATTTAATCGAGATCGTCGAATAAGTCAGCGTTCCCGTTTGCATTTTGCTCTGGCTTTCGAACTGTGTGGTTTCGGAGTTCCAGCGGAAAAATTCGCCCGAATTCAGGGAATAGTTTCGGTTCATCGAAAGCTCAATGTTCAGGTCTTTCAATGGCTCCAGTGACGCGCGTCCCGTGATGTTCTGGGAGTGCGTGATCGTATGCTGTCGATTCAATGCACTGTTCTGCACCAGCCAGCCTTCATTGGCCGCGGCCCTTGCAATGTTGAAGCCGGTTTCGCGCCCGTAGATGTCGTAGTGCTGCTGACCGAATACAAATCCTGCCATCGGTGCTTCGAATCCACCAGAGAACCCAAGGAGGGAAGTCCCGCGGTTGTAGCCCGGCAGCAAGGTTCCATCATTGATCGCATAGGTTCCGGAGATCGTGCGCACAGTCATGGCGAGACGTCCGATAAATCCACCCACCGGATTGACTTTCCCGTTTCGTTTTTTCTCCCGGTCCTTCTTGCGTTTCGCACGGGCTTTTTTCCTTTCCCACTTGCGTTTTTCTTTCTCCGTCATTTCAGACTCAGGCTTGTCCGGTACCAACTCCGCTTCCGGTGCTGGTTTCGCGGCTTCCGGCTTTTTGTCGGTTTTGCCTGTATTGGTTGCTGCCCCCCTGATGGGTTTCCCTTCTGAAGTGATCTTCTTGAAGAAAGGCACTTTGTTATAGAGCGTCATGAAATTCATCTGTCCGGTCACGTTCACGACGCGGCTGTTCTGGATGATATTGCCATATTCGCTTTGTCCCAGCGGTGCGCGCTGCCAGTTGTATGTTCCGCTGTATTTCACGTTTCCGGTGATCCAGTCCAATGCCGGAATCTTGTCGAGTGGCAGGTTGTAGCTGAAACTGTAATCGTGTGTATAATCTGTAGTTTGACCGAGTGTACGCAACTGCTTGCGGATTGTATCCTTGAAGATCGCGAAATTTTCGGGGTCTTCCCTGCGGTCGATCTTGCCTTGGTTTTCGTCAAACAAAGCGCGGTTTGTCGCATTGAAATTAAACTTCAGGTTTTTTGTAATGTCGTAACCGAGGTTGTAGCTTCTGTTCCAAGTAAAGGATTTCACATAGACCGGGGCAAATTCGAGTCCCGTGCCGAGGTTGTTCCTGACCTGTCGTTCATTGTAGCTGCGCATCACATCGTTGTTCATCGAGATGTTCTTCGGTGTGAGGAACAAATTCATGTCTTTCACGATCGACCACCACTTGGATTTCTGCATGAACTTGACATTCTTGAAAGGTTCGATCGGCTTGGCATCAAACGAGTAATTGTAGATCAACCCGCCACGCCACATTTTTGTGCGGTCTTCCTTGATGTTGAAGTCGCGGTGGAAATTCTCACTGTAGGAATAACTCAGCGCAAAGTTCTCAACGTTCCAGAAATGCGGTTTCGCATCGCCGGACCTTTCCTTGCGGACATTGGTGAAGTTGTAAGATCTGCGCTCGGTGAAATCCTGCCCATCACGCGCGCGTTCTTTTTTCGTTGCGAGATCGTAATCGTTGAGTCGGATGTCCGGGTTGAACGGATCGTATTCCGGGTTGATGATCCCGACGGAATAACCGTAGAAGAACGGCAGGGATAATTTCGTCCTTTTGCCGAAGAATTGCCCCAGCTGGATATTGGTATTGAAGTCGAAACCGATCTGCTCGTTGCGCTGGCGTTCCTGCACACGGCTTTCGATCGATCCCCAGTTCACGCCGCTGTAGTTTCCAGACATCGAAACGTTGGCAAAATCAGCTGCCTGGATCTGCATGCGGGCAACCGCCGCTGAACCGCCTTTGCTCTGAAAATCAGTCAGTCGGAGCTCATTGACCCAGACAATCGCGCATTTCGATTCTCCGTCATCCTGCCACGGATTGTCGTTATTTTTCCCGGGGTTTCGCACACCGATCATGATCGTCCGGATGCCCTGGAGGTTCGGACTTCCCTTCACCTTGATCAATCGTTTCGGGTTCTGTGGATCGACCATGACATATTCGCTCGTGTTTGTGACCGTCGAACCTTCGGTGGCCGAAACATCGTTCCGTTTTTTCTTGACATTGAGCAGATCGTCGAAGATGATCTCCATGTTGTTATTTTCCGGCCAGATGCCTTCGGCAGTGCTCGTTTGAGGAGCCGTAACATCCAGTGGGAATTCGTATTCGTAATAGTTATCTGTGAAGTCCGTTCCAAGGCGTACAAACAAGGTAACATCCTCATTGTTCAGGATCTGTGGTTTGATCGCTTCCGCGTGAACGAACATCTTCAGCTTTTTGTAAGTCCTTACGTCAAACTGCACGTTTCTGTAAGCTGCACGCGCATCACCGTCCTGCAGTCCGCAAACTTCGAGCAGCAACGATTGCTCGTTCAGCTGTCTTTGTTGTGCCTGTGAAGGATCGACCTCACGCTGGATACCCGGCGGAATTTCATATTTCACTGGTTCGCGCTGATCGTTCTCTTCGACGTTCACAGCTCCGATGTTGAAAGTTGTCAAATCAGGATCCGGGAAATTTCCTTCGCCCGGTGTGGCCAGATCAAGCCTGTATCTTCTCCACTCACCGCGGATGAATTCGAGGCGGGCAAAACGCACGACGACTTCTTCGTCGAAATTCTTCAGGAACATGCGCATGAAACGGATGGAACGGAAATCGGAAATCCCGTTGACTGCCTTTTCGGGATCGCTGACCGGAACCTTGAACTGGATCCAGCGCTCATCCGGCAAATCGCCATTTGGCCAAACCTGGATATTGGTGATGAAGTTTTTTCCTTCCACGAGGTCTTCACGGCGCAGGCTGACTTTGTACTGGAAATAACTTTCTGTCTCCGACAGGTTGTTGTCCTGGTTGATGTCCTCGAGGTCCGGCATGTTCGTTGCCTGTGTTGGATAGCGATCACTATTCATCGTATCGGACATTTCGGTGGTTGGCGAGTTGCCCTCCATGCCGTTGTATTTTTTGTAGCGCGCGAGGATACCAGTTGCATTGGCATCGTAATTTTCGTCGCGGTAGAAATTGTAATCATCACTCGAAGGATCGGCAATCATGCGGGCCTTGGCTTCCGGTGAAAGCGTGGAAGAACCTTGCACCCAGTTGACGTAATCCTGGAAGGCAACGCGTTCAGCAGCATTGTTCCAGCCGTCGAGCCCGACATCCTGGTTGATGCGCGATTGCGGATCGGTATCGAAGGCGTTCACAACCACCTGCTGTGTGGAAACGCGCGCCCATTCGGTTGTATCGAGGTTTGTTCCCGGGCCTGCGCCAAGTGGCAAACCGTTCTCAAAGCTTTTGCGGGAATCGGGAATTACATCTTCGGAAACGTTCCCAAGGTTGAAGTAAAGATCCCCGCCGCTGTGGAATCCAGGGTTGGCATCTTCAGCGTTCTGGTTGTAAGGGTCGAGGATCCAGAACTGGATGTACTCAATATTGGTTTGCTCGAAATCGTTCGTGCTCAGTGCGCGCATGATCCCGCCCCATCTGCTCTGCGGATTGTCGAAATTTCCGTTTACATCGAGGTTGCCGACGGCTGTATCGTAGTTGTACATCCCACGTTCTGTCGGATAGTAAGCCAGGTCGAGGATCGGAACGGGCTGAATGGCGGTATACTGCTGTTGCAGGTTCGGGAAGATCTCTTTTTGCAGTACCTGGCGCACGCGGCTGTCCGAAATGGAGCTCGGGTCGTCGATGATGTGCTGTGGTGTCAGGTTGGTATTGCCGTAAAACAGCGGGTCAATCTGGTACCAGGAAACTTTGGCGCGTTTGAACCCGGCTGAAAGGCTTTTCGTGGATGCTTCGGGGAACAGGTCGGGCTGACCCTGCGGGATAGAGGCCAGTCGCCACGCGCTCACCGAACGCAGGTCAATTGTGCTTTGACTGCCTTCAAAATCATCGATATAGGAAACACCGTCCTTGCTGATCGCCCTTGGCGTTCCCGGAATGAGGTGCGCAAATTCGCCGGTGAAAGAGATTGTAGACTTCGCTTTCGTGGAGATCACCGGCAGGTAGTCGACAAGTTTCGTCAGGAAAGGGACTTCGTGCTTGAAAGCGACATCAATCCCGATCACATTGTTTTTAAAAGGCTCGCTGCCGATATCGACTTTTTGGGTCACCGGTCTCTCCATCATACGCATCCAGGTCGCGCCGACATTGAAATCCTGCGAAAAGCGGTAATTCAGGTGCGTACCGATCAGCGATTTGGCCTGGAAGCCGAAAACAGAGTTGCTCTCGATCGAGATCTTGATCGGCGTATTGGATTCGAGGATCCCGCTATTGAGGATCTTGACACGGCCGAGGTTGTAATCGACCGTAAAATCAGTTCCTTCAACAAGTTTGATCCCGCCTGCGGTCACGGTCACGGCACCTTGCGGCACGTTCAGCGCGTTCAATGGGATGTCGGAAGAAACGGAGGACTGGTATTCTCCTTTGAAGAGAAAGCGGTTTTTGGATGGGATCTGCTGGGCAGCGGTTTTCGTGGAATCGTACAATTCCGTGTATGCTATTTTGTCGATGATCGCCGCAGGTAAACCGGCATTGGCCATTTTTGTTTTCAGGGTTGCTCCGAAAGGTTCGACCGTGGAGAAATAAACACGCCCGTTTTTCGGGTTGATCGTACCTCCGTTTTCCGCGCGGTTTCCTGCAAAGTTCATGGGCGCAAAATCGAACAATCCATCGGAGAACGGTTGGTTGTTCATGTTGATCTTGTCCATTTCGAGCAGGCTGACGAGCTGTTTGTCGTCGAGTCCGGGATACGGGAAAAAGTTAACCGGCAAGCTGGTTTCCGGGTTGTTGTACAGGATGTCCATGCGGAATCCCTGGCGATCGAGCTGGTAGGCGCCGATCGAGTACACGTTTTTCATCATCAGGTCCCAGATTTTGTTCTTGGGATTGGTCAATGTTGGCTTGAGGAGCTTCAGTAACAAGGCGTCCTGTCCGGAGATTCCGTCTGTGGAGAAATCACCAACCTGGTAAGTTTGTCCGCGGTAGGTATATTCATAAGCCACCGCGAGGACTTCATCATTGTTGAGCGGCAGGTTCAGGGAGATAAAACCGAGCAGGGCATTGTAAGTATATTCCTGTTCTGTCAGCTTGCGCGCGTTTTCGACTTTTTCATAGTGAACGGCCTGCTGGAACGGACCAGGAGAAGCATTTTGTCCGGAAAGCGAAAGTACGGCATTGGAAAACTGCCGGATCAACGTTTGGTTCGATGCCCATTGGTACAGGTTGTTGGCCTCGTTGTCAGGCAACTCTTCCCCGGTAGTCACGGGATTTCCCTGCGTGTTTTCCGGTTTTCCTTCCCCGAGGTCGGAGAAAGCGACAAAGTTCCGGGTGTTTTCTGTATTGTTGACGCGGTTCGTGAGCCAGACTTCCATCCGGGTGATGTTGATCTCGGATTTCACGATCGGCAATTCAGTCATCGCATTGTCGTATGCGTCGTGGAAATAGAGGTTCAGGAAGTAGTGCCTGTTGACCTCGTAATTGTCGGCTGTCAGCTCAAAAGGCTGCACCTGCGCTTTTCCGGTAATGTTGATCTCTTGTCTTTTTCCTTTGGAGGAAGCCATGATCCCGTCTACCGTCAGGCGGCCGAATTTCATTTGTGTCTTGACCCCGAAGAGTGTTTGCGAACCCTGGATCAGGGACGTGTTGAGCGGCATGCTGACGTTTCCAAGCTCGATCTTTTGCATGATCTGATCTTCGTCGCCGGTGTAAGCGAGCTTCGTGACGTTGTCGAAGTCGAAAGCAGCCTGCGTATTGTAGCTGGTATTCAGCTTCAGCTTCGTACCGATTTGTCCGACGAGGTTGAGCTGGATTTGTGGCTGGAAGTCGAAGCGCGTGATACGGCGTTGTTTCACAGGCAGGATCGGGTTGTCGTAGCGCGAGGAATTGACCCCGAACGATACTTCAACCGAACCTTGCGGACGGATGCTGATCTCATTGGATCCGAAGAAATTGACAAAACCTTTGCTCGCGATCTTGATCGGCGGAATGAGGGCTTGTCCTTCCTGGGTTTGTTCGTCTATTTTGTCTTTCCAGTTTTCCTGGAGTGATTTCTGGCGTTCGTATTCGAGGTATTCCTCCAAAGTCATCATGGAAGGATTCCGGTAATTGAGGTCCGTGCGACCAATGGTTTCCTTGAAGACATAAGTTCCCGTCGCCGGATCGTAAACGATCGTTTGTTTTACCGAAGACGGATCTCCGAGGTCAAAGCTCTGCGGCGTGGTTTGCGTGGGGTCATTGTTATTCTGCACCGGAAACGGCAGGTTCACGGCATTGCTGTCCGGTGGTGTCTGTGTCCAGGAAGCAGTTGCATATAAAAAAGTCAGACTTACAGTTAAAGTCCTCGCAGTTAGTAATTTGAACGGTCGAATCTTATCTTTCAAAACTTATAATATTTTGAGCGCCTCTTTAATGAGTTTTTCTACACCTTCCTCTCCGGTAGACACTTTATCGAGCGCTTTTTCAGCGATCTTTTTGTCGAAACCAAGAGAAACCAAAGCGGTTAACGCGTCAAAGCGTTTCGTATTGTTTTCGGTGAAAACATTTCCACCGGAAAAGTTCATTTTTAACATTTTGTCCTTCAGGTCAATAATGACACGCTGTGCGGTTTTCGCACCGATCCCTTTGATGCCCTGAATGGTGCGCACATCTTCCGCCTGGATCGCGTGGGCGATCTCTTCAGGTACGAGCGATGAAAGCATGATAAGTGCAGTGTTCGGTCCGATCCCGGAAACGGAGATCAGCAGGTTGAAGATCTCGCGTTCTTCCCGTGTTGCAAATCCATAGAGCAGCTGCGCATCTTCGCGCACGACAAAACGCGTATAGATCAGGATCGCTTCTTCGGATTTGATGGCGGAAAAGGTATGCAGGGAGATTTTGACATCGTATCCAATACCACCGCAGTCCACGATGATATTGGTCGGATTTTTCTCAATTAAACGTCCGTTCAGCTGTGTGATCATGCTTTATTTATTTTGGGCATCGACAACCGCTACTTTCACCATATTGACGATCTCTCTGACAGACGCGCCCATTTGCAAAACGTGTATGGATTTTTTCAAACCGACAAGTACCGGTCCGATCGCTTCGCCTTCGAGCATTTCCTGCATGAGCTTGTAAGCAATGTTTCCGGAAGACAGGTTCGGGAAAATGAGTGTGTTCACTTGTTTGTTGGCCAGCGAAGAGAAAGAGAATTTTTCCATCATCAGGTCGTTGTTGAGCGCAAAATTGGCCTGCAATTCTCCGTCCACGACGAGCGATGGGTGTTTCTCGTGCAGGATATCCACCGCCTGGGCCATTTTATCTGCATCTTTTCCTGGTGCGGAACCGAAGTTGGAGTAGCTCAGCAACGCAATCTTAGGCGTTACTTTGAACTTGCGGACCGTTTTCGCAACATTGTTCGTGATCTCTGCAATCTCTTCAGCCGTCGGGTCCATGTTGATTGTCGTATCGGCGAGGAACAAAGGTCCGCGCTTGGTCATCAGGATGTACATCCCGGCAATGGTTTTGACATCTTTTTCGGTACCTACGACCTTGATCGCCGGGCGCACGACATCCCTGTAATTGCGGGTCATCCCGGAGATCATCGCATCGGCCTCGCCTTGTTCGACCATCATCGCGCCGAAGTGGTTGCGCTCGCGCATCAGCTGGATGGCTTCAAATTCGGTAACTCCTTTGCGCTTGCGCTTCTCGAAGTAGGTTTTTCCGTAACGGATACGTCTTTCTTCCTCGTTGTCGCATTTCGGGTCGACGATCAAAAAATCGCCGAGCTCGAGGCCATATTCTTCGATAATCTCATCGATGCGTTTGCGGTCGCCGAGCAGGATCGGGAAGGCAACACCTTCTTCGCTTGCAAATTGGGCGGCTTTCAGGATTTTGTAGTTATCTGCTTCTGCGAAGACAACCCTTTTCGGACTGCTTTGTGCTTTGATCGTGAGGTTGCGCAGGAGCTTGTTGTCGAGTCCGAGTCGGTTTTTCAGCTCCATCTCGTAAGCGTCCCAGTCGGTGATCGGATTTTTCGCAACGCCGGAGTCCATCGCCGCTTTCGCAACGGCAGGTGCTACGTAGTAGATCAGACGTGTGTCCAAAGGTTTCGGGATGATCTGCTCACGTCCGAAGGAAATGTTTTTATCGCCATAGGCTTCAATGACCTCTTCGGGAATGGTTTCCTTGGCCAGCGAAGCAATTGCTTTGACAGCTGCGAGCTTCATCTCTTCGTTGATAGTCGTGGCACGTACATCCAAAGCCCCGCGGAAAATGAACGGGAAGCCGAGCACGTTGTTCACCTGGTTAGGATGGTCGGAGCGTCCGGTAGCCATGATGATGTCTTTGCGGACCGACATAGCATCTTTGTAAGTAATTTCCGGGTCCGGGTTCGCCAGGGCAAATACAATCGGGTCGTTGGCCATGCTGGCGATCATTTCCTTGGAAACGATATTTCCGCGGGAAAGCCCGAGGAATACATCTGCACCGGCAAAGGCCTCCTGCAAAGTTACCAATTTATCGTGCCCTCCGAAGAACGATTTGTTTTCATCGAGTCCTGTTCTTTCGCGGGAAAGCAATCCCTGGCTGTCGAACATGTAAATGTTTTTGAGGTCTGCACCCAGCGTGTGGTACAGTTTTGCGCAAGACATCGCGGAAGCACCGGCACCTGAAACAACGATTTTCACATCGCCGATTTTCTTGTCGGCGAGCTCGAGCGCATTCAGCAGGGCTGCGGAGGAAATGATCGCAGTACCGTGCTGGTCGTCGTGCATGAGCGGAATGTCGAGCTCTTCCTTCAGCCTTCTTTCGATCTCAAAAGCTTCCGGTGCCTTGATGTCCTCGAGGTTGATTCCGCCGAAAGTAGGGGCAATGGCTTTCACGGTCTGGATAAAAAGCTCGGGATCACTCGCATCGATCTCGATGTCGAATACATCGATATCTGCAAAGATCTTGAACAGCAATCCCTTTCCTTCCATAACCGGTTTGGAGGCTTCGGGCCCGATATTGCCGAGTCCGAGTACCGCTGTACCATTCGATATGACGGCCACGAGATTTCCTTTGGCGGTGTACTTATATACGTCTTCTTTGTTTTCTGCAATTTTGAGGCAAGGCTCTGCTACGCCCGGAGAATAGGCCAGAGAGAGATCTCTCGGCGTAGAATAGGGCTTTGTTGGAACTACTTCGATCTTCCCTGGTTTGCCTGAGGAATGGTAATCCAAAGCGTCTTGTTTGCGAATTTTTGCCATAGTATCTGAGTCTTTGTAAGCTGGCAAATTTAAGAAAAAATGAATGTAGTCAGCGGTCTTGCGGTTTAAAAACAAAATGGAATATGCCTGCATGCCGGGAAGGACATGCAAATGGATGTCCGGAATATGCCATTTTTAGGAATACAAGAACGCATGCTTTTTAGAGACAGCATTGTAATGCCAATTTAACAAATTGTTTACATTTGTTTGATAGGTAAACACACTAAAATTATTGAAATGAAAAAAATATTACTTACGCTTGGCGCATTCGCCCTTACTTACGGGGTTACGGCGCAAACTTACTTGTATGACACCTTCGATGACTTTGGCGCCGGCTGGACCGTCACTGATGGCGATGGTGACGGTTATAAATGGGAGTTTCTCGATGTTGGTGATCCTGTGGGAGTTGTTGCGACATCGGCCTCCTGGATTAATAATCCTTTGACACCAAACAATTACGTGTTCTCTCCTGCGATTACACTGGGAACAACGAATCTTTCTTTATCTTACAAGGTAGCTGCGTTTAACCCGCAGTATTCACAAGAGCACTACGCAGTATATGTAACAACAGTGAATACCGCTGCCGCAGTAAATGCTGCAACACCGGTTTTCGAAGAAACATTGCCTGCAAATTCAGCTGCTATTTTAACTCGTACAGTCGATTTATCTGCCTTTTCAGGGCAAACTGTTTATGTAACATTCAGACACTACAACGTAACGGACATGCTTCGCATGTTGATTGATGATGTGCTTGTAGGTGAAATGCCTGCGTATGAAGTGAAATTGGTGGATTCAAAAATACCTTCAGGTGTAACACCGGGGAATTTCAATATTACCGGGACAGTTAAAAATTACGGTGCACAGCCAATTACAACGTTGACTGTGAGTTATGATGCAGGTGCAGGAGCGGTGAGCTCTGACCTGACAGTAAACATTGCTGCAGGGGCTACATACACCTTTACGCATCCAACGCCATTGGTTACAACAGCTGGAGAAAGTTACACACTGGACATTTGCGCAACTGTAGCTAATGATGCCAATACAAACAACAACTGTGTGACCGGAGGTATTGACTACGTGGTTGTCCCTTCTGTAGATAAATACGTGGTAACGGAAGAGAAAACAGGAACATGGTGCCAGTACTGTCCTTACGGAAATGCAGCAATGAGCGTTCTGGAAGCGAATGAGCCATTGTCTATCGGTATCGCAGTTCATAATCAGGATCCCATGGCAGTAGCAAGCTATGACCAGGCGACAGAAGCTTTGCCTGATTTCGACGGATATCCGTATGCTGCAACTGACCGTATGATCGGAAGACATGCTGCAAACATGGAACAAGGATTTGGAGAAAGAGAAAATTTCCCGGCTCCGGCTTCTATCGGATTTACATTGGCACAATACAATGCAGGAGGTACAATTACAGTAACACCAGCTGTTGAAATGGTAACGAACCTTTCAGGAGATTTCAGAGTTGCTGTTGTATTGGTTGAGGACGAAGTGAAAGGAACAGGAAACTCCTGGTTGCAGGTAAATGCAATCAATCAGGTGGGACAGGCAATAGAATTTACAGGTGAAGACTGGGCAACACTCGGTAACCCGGTAAATGTTGTGAACGTATTCGGCGGTTACGACCACGTGGCACGCGCACTCGGAAACAACGCATTCAACGGAAGTGCAGGTTCTTTGCCAGCTACTTTGGTGAGTGGTCAAACATACGATGACTATTCTTACACATTCAATGTAGGTTCTACGTGGAATGTATACAAAATGCACGCAGTAGCAATGTTGATCAAAAATTCAACGGGTGAAATCCTCAATGCAGGTGAAACAGCTATCGATGCAAATGGATTGGGCGTTAACGAAGTAGTAGCTGAGAACTTCTCAGTAGGTGCTTATCCAAACCCGACAAACGGTTTAGCAAACATCAACATCTCTCTGAAAGACAATTCAGAAGTAGCATTGGTTGTTTATGACATGGTAGGTGGAATTGTTCACAGTACTGCAAAAACAACATTGGCTGCAGGTGAGCACACACACGTGGTTGACTTCTCTTCACTGGCTGGCGGAATTTACATCGCACAGGTAACAGTAAACGGAACAACACAAAAAATCAAGATCAACGTGGCGAAATAATCACCTCGTATGCTTAAATTTGAAAGCCTGGCTCATTTGTGAGTCAGGCTTTTTTAATGGACAAAAGATAGCAATATGAAGAAAATAGTTGTGCTTTCCGGTGCCGGGATCAGCGCAGAAAGCGGCATCAGGACCTTTAGGGATTCGGGAGGCCTTTGGGAGGAATATCCGGTTGAAGAGGTGGCAACACCGCAGGCCTGGAAAAGAAACCCTGAAAAAGTGCAGGAATTTTACAACCTGCGCAGGAAGCAGGTCATGGCCGCCGAGCCGAATGCGGCACACCGGTATTTTGCCGAGCTGGAGAACCGCTTTGATGTGACAGTCATTACGCAAAACATCGATGACCTGCACGAGCGCGCAGGAAGTACGCAGGTCGTGCACCTGCACGGAAATATCCGCCTCGCGAAAAGCTCAGGACCCGATCCGGACCGGAAGTTCTACCCGGTGGAAAGTGGAAACATCAGCATGGACGACTGCTGCGATGCAGGCTATGTGCTACGGCCTCATGTGGTCTGGTTTGGCGAAGAAGTGCCGGAGCTTGAACGCGCCGCGGAGATTTGCAAAGAAGCTGATATCCTGATTGTTGTTGGCACTTCGTTGCAGGTCTATCCGGCGGCAGGACTTGCGTTTGTGGCGCCGCAGGATGCGCTGAAGATTTTACTCGATCCTGACTGTGAGAGCCTCCAGGTAGGACCTGATTTCTTCAAGCTGCCTTATTCAGCCGTAGCAGGTGTGCAGGCGCTCGAGCGTTTGCTGGAAGATAGATAAGTCGTTCAAATAAAATTAAGCCCATAAAAAAAGGCCTCGGAAGAGGCCTTTTTCAAAATATTGAATGCTTGTCTTAATGTCTGACAACAATGCGTTTGGTTTGCATCAAAGATCCGCTGTTGTATACGGAAAGGATGTAAACACCATTTTTAAATGTTGAAACATCGATTTTTTTCGTTGCGCCCATTCTGTCTTCGAAAACAACATTGCCGAGCACGTCGATCAGTTTTACCGTATTGTCACTTCCTGTTCCCTGTACATTCAGCGTGATCAAATCCGTTGCCGGGTTTGGATAAACGCTGAAAGAAACATTTTTCGCTTCTTTCACAGCAGCTACTGAATTGATCCTTACGTCTACTGAATCGTATCGGGTGTGGTTCGCATCTGTACCTTCAATGTAGTATCGGTAATGTGCACCGGAAGAGCTCATCGTAGGTGCAATGTGAATTTTAACATCGCCAACATTCTGATCGTTCATTTCTGCTGCGGGAGTTGACCACCACGAATCAGTACTGTTGAAGTCGATACAGGTTCCCAGAAAGGAAGGATCAGGCACCGGCCCCCAGCAAACCTGTTCGCTGACAACGGAATTGAAATTGTCGATCTGTGTGCGTCTGATTTTAACGTTGAGCGGAGCTCCACTGATGTTCTCAACAGTCAGGTGTCCGTCGTAAGGCGTGATTCCGTCTGCGATAAACGTGATCGTCGTACCGGAGATATCCGTACTGGTTCCGTAATCATAGATGGCGAATGTCTGAGCGCCGGCAAGACCGATGGAACCAAGTGTGAAAATAGAGAGTAATAATTTTTTCATGTACTTTAAGTATTTAGGACGGATTACAAAGGAATCCCTCTGAACAAATATAATGAAAATTTAATGCCAAAAGACATTTCAATTGAAAGCCGGAATTTCAAGATTGCAAGAATCGCGGTCAATCCACGCCTGAAAACAGGTTTTTGCCACAGGTCTGTTCGGTTAAAAACAGCGTAATATGCTGTTGGTGAATCATTCATGGGGATTTACGGCAACAGGTTTAAGCACGCTTTTTAAACAATTTTAACGATTAGGAGTGCAACAATGTATGTAAAAACCAGCAATTGCCGGGCTGGAAAATATGCTACCTTTGAAATCCGGCAGCATTTTTGAAAGGCCGAACAGCATAAAAATCAAAAGTATATGAAACGCATTTTGCTTATTTTCTCCGTGGCGCTCCTCAGTGTATCAACCTATGCACAGGACCACGGTTCTTCTGACAAAAAACTGCCTGCCGTGCAACTCAAGGACATGGAGGGAAATCCAGTCAATACAGCCGCACTCGGACTGAAAGGCCCGATCATTATCAGCTTCTGGGCGACCTGGTGCTCACCTTGCAAAAGAGAATTGAACACGATCCAGGAACTGTACCCGGACTGGCAGGAAGAGTCGGGCGTGACACTCGTTGCTGTTTCGATCGACGACCAGAAAACGATGAACCAGGTCGCGGTTTATGTGAATGGAAAAGGCTGGGAATACCTGGTACTGATGGACCCGAACGGAGATTTCAAACGCGCAATGGGTGTCAATAACGTACCGCATACGTTCCTCGTGGACAAGGACGGAACGATCGTTTACTCCCACAACAATTATGCACCGGGCGATGAAAACATGCTCCACGATGCACTTCTCAAGCTGACGGCTGAAAAGAAATAGATCTTAATTTACGAACTTCATTTCATGAGAAAACTAATTTTTTGCGTAGCTGCGCTGTTGAATTCCCTGGCAGGTTTTGGACAATTTAGCGCAGCTTCCTTCACCGGGAATATGGAATCCACATTTCAATATCTCCGCGCTGATTCGCTGATCTCGGCAACACAACCCGCCACCAAGGGTTTGCTGAACAGCTATATGAATGTATTTTATACGCAGGGAAATTTCAAAGCCGGTTTGCGCCTGGAATCTTACCTGCCGCGCATCCAGGGATATCCGAACCGCTTTGACGGAACAGGCATCGGCATGCGCTATATTGGTTACGCAAATGATTTCGTGGACGTTACGCTGGGGACTTTTTACGAGCAGTTTGGCTCGGGAATGGCTTTCCGCGCTTACGAAGACCGCGCATTGGGTTATGACAATGTCATGGACGGTATGCGCGTGATCGTGCGGCCGCACGCAGGTGTTGTACTGAAAGGCGTTTATGGAAACCAGCGCTTCTCGTTCCAGGAAGGAAAAATCATTCACGGAGCTGGATTGGTGCGCGGCCTGGATGGTGAGATCAACCTGAACCAGCTTTTCAAAAAGTTCGCAGATGCAAAGCTCGATGTAACGATCGGCGGTTCATTCGTCAGCAAATATCAGCCAGACGACAATGATGATTTGATACTGCCCGAAAATGTCGGCAGCTACGGCGGTCGAACGAAACTGCGCTACGGCAAGTTTACCTTTGATGCAGAATACGTCGTCAAGGAAAATGATCCTTCGGTAGAGAATGGATTCAGCTACAACAAAGGCCATGCGGCACTCTTCAACTTTGGGTATTCGCGCAAAGGACTCGGAATCTCACTCTCCGGGAAGTCGGTGGATAACATGAGCTTCCGATCCGACCGGACCAAAGACCTGCAGGATTTGTTGATCAATTACCTGCCGGCGATGAATAAAACACATACGTACAACCTCGTTGCATCTTTATACCCTTACGCAACACAGCCATTGGGCGAGATCGCTTACCAGGCAGAAATTCTCTACACGACCAAAAAAGGCGAAGCATGGTGGCAAGGCAAATACGGCACTTCGTTCAATGGAAATTTCTCAACGGCTTACGGCCCGGTTCGGCATACTTCCGGCATCAACGCGCTCGATTCGAACGGGATTACCTATGTGAGCCGTCCTTTCGACATGAGCAGCAACCTGTACTGGCAGGATGTTAACTTCAACATCTCCCGCAAATTCAGCAAGAGCTTCAACGTGATCGTCAGCTATTTCAACATCAAGCTGAATAACAATGTCGCCAAAGTAGCCGATGCGGAAGGCGTGATTACTTCAGATATCATCGTAGCAGAGCTTGGTTATAAGATCAATGCGAAACACTCGGTGCGCGCAGAGTTCCAAACCTTGTTTACCAGCAAAGACAAAGGCGACTGGGCAACGGTCGTGTTGGAATATAACATTTCCCCGGGATGGTTTTTTAGCGTCATGGACCAGTATAATTATGGAAATCCGCAGGAAAACCTTAAATTGCATTATGTAATCGGTTCCTTCGGGTACATCCGCGAAGCGACACGCTTCATGTTCTCCTACGGACGCCAGCGCGCTGGTTTGTTCTGTGTAGGCGGTGTTTGCCGCTTCGTGCCTGCATCCAACGGATTGACATTCACATTCACGCAAAGTTTTTAAATTGAAAATAAGAAACATGAAAAAGCTGTTTTTAAGTTTCGGGGTCCTGTCGGTTGTGCTGACATCCTGTGACAAGGTTGACAAGCCATATCCGCAGGTTCAGAGTACGGAACTGGATGAGACCTTGTATCCGGGAACCTGGTCCAATTATGTCGCAAACGAGTGGCCACAATTTACGCAGAACACAAACCAGAACAAAAACGTGCTCGTAGAGGATTATACTGGTCACAAATGCACATTCTGTCCGGCAGCAGCTGTCATTGCACACGATTTGGAGCAGAGCAACGAAGAACGCATCTATATCGCTTCGATCCATTCCAGCAACAACGGGATGAGCAGTTTCCAGACTTTGGAGCCACCGAATTATGTGCATGATTTCACGAACCCGCAGGGATTGGAGATCGGTACGTTCTTCGGGACCTATGACGGCGGTTTCCCGGGAAATCCACGTGGAACGGTCAACAGACAAAAATCCGGAGGGGTTATTTTCCTGACACCAAATTTATGGACGAATCTTGCCAATTCAATCCTTACAGTGAATGACCTCGATGTGAACCTCCAGGCGAAAAGCAATTATTATGCAGCAACACGCGGTTTGTTCCTGCACACCGAAATTGAGAAGATCGACAATACCATTGCGAACGACATCGGTGTTGTTGTCTATTTGATCGAAGATTCACTTGTAGCTGACCAGAAAATGGGTGACAATTCGCACAATGCGACTTACATCCACCGCGACATCCACCGTGGGAACATCGATGGCCGTGCCTTTGGCCGCACATTGACAGTTGCAGATCTGAAAGAGAACGGAAAATACTACCTGAATTACAGCTACAAATTGCCGGCGCAATATGTGCCCGAAAACATGCACCTGCTTGTATACGCCTACAACAAGGAGACTTACGAAATCTACCAGGTTGTCAAGGTTGAGTTTGCCGAGTAATTTCTATGAAAAATAAATGAAGTGAGCCTGTTCCCCGGAACGGGCTTTTTTATTGGTTTCTATCGCCGAATCAAAAAATTAACAAAGTTCTGTATTGATTATCAATCGCTTGCAAACTGCGTCGTTACCGGTATTTTAACAGATTGACTGCCTGAAGACAAGTTTGATTTACAAATTTTAACATTTGCAACACAATGTTTCGGCTGCGAAATAGTTATCTTCGGACAAACATAATTTAAAAGACCATGGTTGAGTTAAGCAAAAAGATCCTGACGAAAGTTAGTTTTGATTCAAAGCTTTTTCAAAAGGAATTGTTCAAAGCACTGACCTGGATCAATGACCAGGAAGAGATCAAAAAGCTGAAGGAATGGTGCCAGAAGGAATTCGGGCGCAAATATCCTTTGATTCTACAAAAAGCATTCGCCTGATACGAAAAGTAATCATAAAAAAATCCCGCTGAAAAGCGGGATTTTTGTTTATCTATAAAGTTGCTGCCTGCATGCAGTTTATGCTTATTCAAAATTGATGAGTACAGCGCCTTTGTCCACGACATCACCCGCTGCAATTTCAATCGATTTCACGGTTCCTGTACCTTCTGATTTCAGGACATTCTCCATTTTCATCGCTTCAAGGGTCAGCAACGCATCGCCCACGCCCACGAGATCACCGACCTGAACGGTAATGCCGACAATGCGGCCAGGCATCGGGGATTTCAATTGCTGCAATTTGCGTTCTTTCACCTTATCGAGACCGAGCTCAGCGATCAGCCCGTCGAGCGGACCATCTTTGGAAACAACAAATTCACGGTGATTGATCTTCAATCTCAGCTTGCGGTTTTCAAGCTGTTCTTCCATGATCTCGCCATGGAAAGTCTGCCCCTTATGCACGACTTTAAAAAACCGCTTATCCTCCCAGATTACAGTCCCCTGGTGATTCGGAACAACCTTCTCACCATCGAGTTTCCATTGTTGATTTGCCATTTGATTCGGATTACACCGCAATATTACAAACAATTCGCCCAAAATGCCGCATTTACTTGTTTTAAATGAAATATTTCCGCAGCTTTGAAGCCATTATTGAATCGCATTATGAATCGAATTATTTTGTTGGCCGGGATCGTCATCCTGACTGCTTGTGGAACCTCTAAAAAGAATTCTGAAGAATTCGAAGATGCCGTCATTTCCTGGGGAGATGATACGCAGGAAGCCGGGGAGGTTGAAATCGACCCCGCGTTTGCCAAAGTTCCCGCATACAGGGCCAGCAGAACTGTTTTGACCGATTTGGTCCACACGAAACTCGAAGTCAGTTTCGACTGGGCAAAGGCACAGATGAACGGCGTGGCGACCATTACAGCCAAACCCCATTTCTACACTTCCGGTCAGTTGATCCTCGATGCGAAAGGCATGGAGATCAAAAGCGTTTCGCTCGGCGGAAAAACACTGGAATACAAATACGACAATGCGCGCCTGGACATCCAGCTCGACAAGGCTTATACCCGCGAAGAGAAATATACGGTGGTGATCAATTACGTCGCACGTCCCAACGAACGCCAAACGGCGGGAAGCGCAGCGATCACGAGCGATAAAGGATTGTACTTCATCAACCCTGAAAAGGCTGCGCAGGAAGACATGCCACAAATCTGGACACAGGGTGAGACCGAAGCTAATTCCGTCTGGTTCCCGACCATCGATTCGCCCAACAGCAAATCAACCCAGGAGATTTTTATCACGATCGAAGATAAATACGCGACGCTGTCCAACGGAAAGCTGATCAGCTCCGTGAAAAAAGCAGATGGTACACGTACCGATCACTGGAAACAGGAATTACCGCATTCGACTTACCTGTTCATGATGGGAATTGGCGAATTCAAGGTCGTGAAAGACAGCTATACGCGTCCGGACGGTACCAAAATGGAGGTCAACTACTATGTAGAGCCGGAATGGGAGCAATATGCAAAAGCCATCTTCGGCGAAACGCCCGAAATGATCCGTTTCTTTTCCAAATTGACCGGTGTTGAATATCCGTGGGACAAATACCACCAGATCGTTGTTCGCGACTATGTTTCCGGCGCAATGGAAAATACAGGTGCCGTGATCTTCGGTGATTTTGTGTACAAAACAGACCGCGAGCTGCTCGACGACAACGACCGTTCGACCGTAGCACACGAATTATTCCACCATTGGTTCGGCGATCTCGTGACCTGTGAATCCTGGTCGAATCTCCCGCTCAACGAATCTTTTGCGAACTATTCGCAATACCTGTGGGATGAGCACCGTGATGGACTGGACGAAGCCGATTTTAACGCAGAGGCGGAAGCGGAAGGATATTACCAAAGTGCGTTGGCCGGCGGATACCACGACCTGATCTGGTTTAACTATGATGACAAAGAACAAATGTTCGACGGACATTCCTACAACAAGGGCGGTCGCATTCTGCACATGTTGCGCAATTACCTCGGTGACGAAGCCTTTTTTGCGGGAATCAAAAATTACCTGACAACCAATAAATTCAAATCTGCTGAATTTCACCAGTTGCGACTTGCTTTCGAGGAAGTTTCCGGCGAAGATCTCAACTGGTTCTTCAACCAATGGTTCCTCGGATCGGCACATCCTGAGCTGATCATCTCGCAGTCGATGAACGAAGACAACAGTGCAGTCGAATTGCTCGTTTACCAGGGCCAGGACCTTTCTGTGGCGCCTTTGTTCCGGTTGCCGGTACAGGTAGCGGTGCACGATGACGCAGGCGAACACATCCACAAAGTCGTGATCGACGGCGTAGAGAATCGCTTTTCTTTCCCGGTAACCGGGAGATTGAAATCTGTGATCTTCGACAACCAGCAGATGTTGCTCGCAACGATCCAGGAGGACAAACCGGTAGATCAGTACATCTACCAGTTCTACCACGGAAAAAGATATGCTCCCAGGAAAAACGCGCTGATCTTCAGTACAGAGGAAGATACGCCGGCTGCCTGCAAACTGCTGCTTGATGCCTTAAAAGATCCTTTCTGGAATATCCGTTTCATGGCGATCGAAAGAGTCGGCCTGCTGAAAGCAGAAGACAAAGAAGCAGCCATCGCACTGATCAAAGGTTTGGCCGTCAATGATGCAAGCTCTGTTGTGCGCGCAAGCGCGGTGACTTACCTGTCGGATGTGCTGAGCGCATCAGAACTGGAATCCCTGTTGCTGGACAGGATCGCGAATGACCGTTCATATACCGTTGTAGGCGCAGCTCTGACCGAATTGAGCGCTTCCAATACAAAGCTGGCGATGCAGAAAGCAAAAACGCTGGAAAAAGAGCCTTCTTCCCGCATGAAAACCGGTGTTGCCAAATTGTACGGTTCACAAGGAGGACCTGAACAATGGAGTTTCTTCGAAGACCTCATGAAACAAACAAAATTGCAGGGCTACGACGCGATTTACGCCTTGAATGCATTCACACTATACATTTCCCACCAGGAACTCGACTTGCAGGAAAAATCATTGCCTTTGCTGCGAGCGCAATATGAGAAAGGGAGCTACTACACGAAAATATTCATGCCGAAGCGAGCGAACGAGCTCGCGATGTTCATGGACTCCAAAGTCGAGCAACTGAAAGAAGAGCTCACAGCACAGGAAAAAAACAAAGATGCTGCCCTGGCAGATCAAACCCGTAAAAAGATTAAGCGTTACGAAGTACTGGCACAAAGCCTGAAAGATTTTGTAACGGAGATTGATGTCCCGACCGGCCATTAAGCAGAACTGAGCCTGAAAATAGACTTGCTAGGTCTGGTTTCCCGTATGCTGATGTGGCGAAATGTAAGATAGTGGTCTGCAATAAATATTGTGGCTGTTGGGCTTGCTGCTTTGATCTATTTGCAGGAACAGGTGACCGAGATAACTGGTGATCTGTTCCAATGCTTTTTTAACCGGTTGATAATAAGCGCCACTTTTCACAACTTTCACAGAAAGAACGCCGACATCATGCAGCTGCTTCATGTGTGCAGAGATCGTAGATTGCGCGAGTTGGATGAAAGACCTGAGATCGTTGCAATTCAGGTTTCCCTGCTCCAGCAGATTTTCAATGATTGCGATTCGGGCCGGATGGGCAAGCGCTTTAAATAACCGTGCCAGTTCTATCTGTTCCTGTGTGTAGAGGTGGTTTTTGGTTGATCCCATGTTGTTGTAATATAAGGGGTTATATTTCTAAATTAGGGAAAAAGTTCAGATCATACAATAGTTCAAATGTTAAATTTTTGATTTCTGAATATTTAGATATCGCCATATGGCGATATCTACAGACCTTTCAGCCAAGTTCTTCATACGTCATATCGCAATAACGTGGAATCCCAAATTTTGCAACAAATCCAGTCAATAGCTGACCAAAATCATGGATGCAAAAAAGCCCCGATACAATCCGTACCGGAGCTTCTATTATTGAACGCAGGTATAAAGTATACGCTGCTTATGCTTGTTTTGCGAACTGTACATTCAACAAAAGTTTGATCTCGTCGCTTACGACAACACCACCTGCTTCCGTCACTGCGCTCCAGGTCAGACCGAAATCTTTGCGGTTGATCTTGCCTGTGATCTCGAAACCAGCTTTCACATTGCCATATGGATCCGTCATGATACCGCCCAATTCAGCTTTCAGTGTAATTTCTTTTGTTGTTCCTTTCACAGTGAAATTTCCGGTGATCTCATAGTTGTCGCCGCCTTTGTGCTCGAATTTTGAAGATTCAAAGTGCAAAGTAGGGTGGTTGGCTGCATCGAAGAAATCGGCTGATTTCAGGTGACCATCTCTGTCTGCATTGTTTGTTGAGATACTGTCGATTGGTGCTTCGAAGCTTGCGTGTGCGCCGTCGAAGTTATCTCCGTTGGATTCGATTGTTCCCGAAAATTGTGTGAACTGACCTGTAACGGTAGAAATCACGAGGTGTTTTACTTTGAACTGTACTTCTGAGTGTGTTGGATCAATTGCCCAGACTGTTTTTACTGCTTCCATGGTTATACGTTTTTGTTATTGATAAATGCGTTGTTAATTGAATGAGACAAAGTTCCGACAATATATTTACCATGGAAAGTATTTTTCAACGAATGAATGGTAAAAAACATGGTTGTATCTGTTGTATTCATGTACCGGGACGAAACCTCAGCTTTTCTGCTTTGAAGGCGTGCAGCAATTGTTTGGTTTGTTTCTTGAAAAACTTCGTAAAGTGGGAGGGATCCTCAAAGCCGAGGCGGAAACCAATTTCCTTCGAGGAAAGATTTGTAAAATAAGCCATGCGTTTGGCTTCGAGAACAATACGGTCCTGGATGTATTCTTTAGCTGTAATGCCGAGGTGCTTTCGGATAACTTCGTTGAGGTAATTCGGCGTGATAAACAGCATCTCGGCATAATCGGCAACCTTATGCAATTCTGTGAAATGCGCATCCACGAGGGATTTGAATTTGTAGATCAGCTCCGAATTTGGATGGCGGACAGGATCGGCGTGTGCCTGTGATGCGGCGATCTGGTGACAACCGATCAGGAAAAGTTTGAGATAAGCGCCGATTTTTTGGACAGCATAGTTGTCATCGCCGGTAAACAAAGTGTACATTTTCAGCACAAGGTCCCGAAGTTCTGAAACATCTCCTGTAAGCCGGATCCGGGCCGAATGGTCGTTTTCCCGGAACAGGTCGAGATCCGTAATGAAACGCTCGTCAATGCCGCTCATCACAAGGAAATCGCGTGTAAATAAGATTACAAAACCCTTTGGATTGGCTGCTACACGTAGGTGGTGCACTTTTTCAGGCGGAATGAAAAAAAGGACATCGGGCTCAATCGGGTAACTGGACAAATCCAGGATGTGCTCGCCTGTCGCTTCGCTTGGCCAGATGACTGTATAATAAGTATGCCGGTGCGGAACTTCCGACCTCCCAGCGTCAGCATCGATCTCTTCCATCGTCTTGACCGCAAAATTCACAGGTTTGCCGGCAATCAGCAGATCGTGATTTTCTATGTTGCGCAAGTATGCCATGCACCTAAATTAATGCTTTTCTCAGAAAAAAGCACGTACTTCCATTCCGCCGGAGTGTATCGTCTTATTTCCTTCGGATTTACGGCCGTTGTACTGGAACGAAAGCTGGAGATTTTTGGAGATCGAGCGCTGGTAACCCGCATTCCACGTAAAGTTTCTCCCCGGTTTCAGGGCTTCAAGCATTTCAAAACCAAGTGCAGATCCCGTATTGCCGTTGTAGGAAATGACAACCAAAGCGGCAGCGCCCTGTAAACTACCTTTCTGCGCCTGGTTGTACTTCAGTTGGAAACCGGTCTCGCGAATTACCGCCTTTTCCCCGGCGACATTCTTTTTCTCGGCGTAGCGCGTGTCGAAAGTCAACCGGAAGAAGGTCGAAGGCTGATAACTGAAAGCAGGTTTCACAAAATAATATTTCAGGTCGTAATTCCGGCCCTGCGTATAATCGGCTTCAACACGCTTTTTGCCCCATTGGAGCGTACTCTCCAGCGTAAAGATCTTCGCGATGTTCCAGCGGAAATTGCCTTCCTGGTATTGTTGTACACGTGCATCGAACCCGGTTGCGAGCAGCGTTTTACTGCGGATGTCCTGCACGCTGTATTCAGCTGCAAATATCGAATTTGTGCGGTTGAAGTAAAAAGTATTGCGGATGTTGGTATTGGTACTGATGAGATTCGTGTCGCGCACTTCCGAAGCAAACGGATTGAAAGCGTCAAGTCCGTCAAAATAATTCGTTTTCCGGTTGATGCGCACACGCGCCTGGTCGGAGAATTTCGACAGGACGTTTAAAATGCCTTTTTTCGTACTCCAGATGCGCTCCGGCTTCAGGAAAACACTTTGGTTCAATTCGTTCGAATAGGTTTTGACGTATTCGTTGCTCGGCGTAAAAACCCGGATGTAGGAGGCCTGATCGACATATTGTGCCACCTCGAATTCATTCAGGTCTTTGATCCCGTCTTCGTTGTAATCTATCCAGGTATACACACCCTGTCCGTCGTTGACCTGGATGTAGAGGAATTCGCGTTTCAGCTCGAGACCGCTTCCGATCTCGTAAAAGGTGTTCCAGGTCAGGCTTCCTTTCCAGAGCTTCAGCTCGTAGTCGATGCGGCCCAGCAGCGTATTTTCCGGAGCTTGTGAGAGCAGATCGGTGTTGCTGACCTTCAGCTCGCGGTAATTCACGATCACGTGGATACGCTGCGTTTGACCGGATGCCAGCTGGATCTCTCCACCTGCACTGCGGGCTTTCGCAACCGGCAATAAAGTCATGCTGTCTGAGCGTTGATCGATTCTTTCGCGGTAGAAAAGGCGGTAATTGAACCGTGCTGAATCGGCATTGGAAACATAAAATTCGTAATCGAAAAAGCCATAGCTCGACGGGTTCAGCAGCTTCCCCTCGCGGAAGGTATTGTGTTCCTGGTCATCTTTATAACCCAGGCGGATCTTTTTGAAAGCCTGCGAAATATCAGCTTTATGTCGCAAAAATTCATTTTTTCCTGCGGATTCACTGTACAGGTAACTGCCTTCCCACAAAGCGCGGAACCCTTTCTGGTCCCATTTTCCGAAGGTGCGCGTTTTGAAACCGAGGTAATCCGAACCGATGCTGAACTGCGAAGCTTCAACACCGAGATTTCCAAATTGCCTGTTCCTGAAATCCGCAGTCAGCCCGGTAGCGAGCTGATTGCCCGTATACCCTTTGTTGCGCGTGTTCCAGTCGCGATCGAACTCCACGGCTCGGTATTGTTCGATGGGCGCAAAATTGCGTTGTAGCGCTTCTATTTCGGCCTTCGTATTCAACGTCCAGCGTGGAAGGGAATCCCGGCTCAGTGCGATCGTTCCCAACAGGCGCGTGCGGTTGCTGACCCCGGCATCATCGCCTGCATCTTCCCGGGAAAAGGTGTTCAGGTCGTTTTTTGTGTAGGCAATTTCCGATTCGATTGTCAGATTGGGTTTGACTTTGTAGGAAAAGCCTGCGGAAACCATTTGTTTCTGTTTCGGCGTGATGATAATACGTGCCGCATCGTAATCGCCCTGTGGAATGCCATTTATCGGGTCCACCCAGCGGTAGATCTTGCCGAGCGCATTGAAATTGTTGAAGACATAATTACCATTTCCTGCGCCGACAAATGCAAAGCTCGCCCTGTAGAGTGCAGAATCGGGATGGACGGAATAAACGAGCACGCTGTCGTAACCCATCGAATCGACAAGCTTGTAGAGGTTCTGCGTTTCGAGATAACCGAGCGAATCGATGCTGGAAACCCGTGCGAGCTCCAGGCTGTCGCCGATTTCGGACAATAGTTTTTTCTGGCCCAGCGTCAGATCCTGCTGGATAGTCTGGTTTTTAGCGTCCTGTTCGGAATAGGCGTTGATCCAGAAGCTCAGTCTTTCGCTGCTGTAACTGGCATTTCCCTGCATCAGTGAACGGGCGTAGTTTTGGTCGGAATACTGGAATTCGATGACGATACGGACATCTTTCGTGATCAGGTTGCGGCTTGTAAAAACGACTTCTGCCGCGTTGTAGTTGATCGTATAATCGTATTCCTGGCCTCTTTCGAGCAACCTGCCGTCGATGTAAACGCGTTCCGTTCCGGAAAGGATAATGATGAAAGGCTCGTTTTCATTGCCACGGAGGCGGTACGGACCTTGATTTCCTTCGATTCCCTGGATGATCTGCCGGGCAAATTTCCCCTTCGACAAGGCGCCACTTCCCTGGATTTTCCAATGTTCTTTCGGGGAAGTATCCCATCTGTATTCGCCGTACAAGCCCTGTGCGCGCTTGCGGTACGTCATGAAATAGCCTTCAGGCTTCTGAATCCAGAAATCACCGGCGATCAGCTTGAACTTGTCGTTGTAGAGCTGAATAAAAACCTGGTCGAATTCCTGTAATTTATTCGTGTTTCCATCCGGCTGGATCGGCAGGTTATCATCTGAAACTGAAGCGAGGAGTTTCAGGTTCGGAGCGAGATCGCCGGAAAGCTCGAGGTTCAGCGTCGAATTGACCGACAAATCCTGGTTGTTCCCGAATGAAATCCCACGGGAAATACTGCCGTTTTTCTGAATGCCGGTATGCCCGAAAATGTCTGAATAGGTATCGTTGGTCGTGATGAGGAATTTGTCGCGGTCGCCCTTGTGTGCCGTGTAAATCAAACTCGTGTCCCGCCGTTGCTCTACTTTAGCCAAGTTGGACGGAAAGACGCGGTATTCGATCGTCAGTGAATCCGTGCAGGTTTGCAGCAACTGAAAGGTGCCGCGCGCATAATCGAGCAGGTACGCATCTTTGGGAATCGGTTGGCCGCCGCACATGGCCTGAAACGAAAGCGGATAGATCGTTAGCGTGTCGAGCTGCACAATGTCTGACGTCGCCGCCATGCGCAGTTTTCTGAAACTGGTTTCCTGCGCAAGCGATACTTTACCGCACAGCAGGAACAGCAGAAAAGCCCCCAATTTCAACACCTGATTCATGTACACGAATGTACAACGGGATTTGGTCAATTGAAGTGTCTCAGCGGGAATAATTTAACCGACTTTTTCCTGGATTTCAGCATTTGATGCTTCGCGACCGACAATTTTCTGCACCGTATCGATGATGCCTGCCTTGTCGAATCCACATTGTGCATACAATTGTTCCGGCGTTCCGTGGTGAATATACGCGTCCGGGATCCCGATGCGGGAAACCTGCGCCATGTATTTGTGATCGGCCATGAATTCAAGCACAGCAGATCCCATTCCGCCCATCACGCAGCCGTCCTCAACGGTAACGATCTTGTCGAATTTCGAGAAAACTTCGTGCAGCATGACTTCATCCAGCGGTTTCACAAAACGCAGGTCGTAATGTGCAGCGGAAATTCCTTTCTCCTGTAGATCTGCAACGGCTTTCTGGGCTGTATTCCCCACATGTCCGATCGTTAGGATCGCTACATCGGAACCGGCATTGACCTTGCGGCCTGTACCTACCTTGATCGCTTTCATCGGGGTTTTCCATTCGGTCATGACGCCATTCCCACGTGGGTAGCGGATCGTGAAAGGACCCATGTCTTCCTGCTGCGCCGTATACATCAGATCGCGCAATTCCGCTTCGTTCATCGGCGCGGAAACAACCATGTTCGGGATCGAGCGCATGTAGGCAATATCGTAT
>Ga0247806_10000061_pt1 | contig 67555 bp, 64 predicted proteins | sample UWRJL059202B1_FD_179935 | JGI IMG/M metagenome (GOLD analysis project Ga0247806, IMG submission 179935) | Plant litter microbial communities from Arlington Agricultural Research Station in Wisconsin, United States - UWRJ-L059-202B-1 | ecosystem: Environmental > Terrestrial > Plant litter >... | reverse complement strand
CACCACCAACGCCGCCGAATAACTTCAAAATGCCGGGCCTCAGGTCCGGCATTTTTGCTTCCGGGGCAGAGGCGTCGGACGGCAGCGCCAAGGCCAACCAACCCACCGCGCGTCACCCTCGGGCCTGACCCGAGGGCTCTTCACTCTCTATCGCTCGGCCCTTGCTCCAACCCCACCTCACCCCCGATGTCACCCCGGCGAAGGCCGGGGCCCATCTCGATATCCCTCCCCACGCCGCCAGGTCGCCCAGCCCCAGCCACTTTGCGGCTGTGGCACCATCTCGAGATGGGTCCCGGGTCAAGCCCAGAATGACACCGCGTTTGGGAAGAGATCGGTGCAAATGTCCCAATCCCTCCCCACCCCAGACTGTTACCACACCACCAGCCGTCACCCTCGGCCTTGAGCCGAGGGCTCTATACTTGCCGGCTGCTCGGCCCTTGCTCCCACCCCTCCACACCAACGGTGTCACCCCGGCGCAGGCCGGGGCCCATCTCGAGATCCCTCCACACGCCGCAAGGTCGCCCAGTCCCAGCCACCTTGCGGCTGTGGCGCCATCTCGGGATGGATCCCGGGTCAAGCCCGGGATGACACCGAGTTTGGGTAACGGTCGGTGCGAGAACCCGCACCCACCACCCAAACTTATCCATCTTATCCCACTTTTCCCCCTCCCTTTCCCCCATGGCATATTCCCCTCATCGCCCTGCCAGAGCGCGGTCATGACGAGTGGATGGGCAGGAACGACAGCCGGGGAGAATGGGTCGCCAGGCTCCCGCATGGATGCTGACAACCAGTCGGACGCCGACGTTGCGGAGGGTTTTAACGCTCTGCAACACCGGTATGTCCATCCCGAAAGGGGGGGCTGCTCGATGCGTGTGTGAAAAATCCCGGCGTGATGGCGAGACCCGGTCTCACCCCTCTAACCCTTCGCGCGTAAAACGAGATCACGGTCTTGCCATCGCTCGCTCAAAACGAAACCCGCACACAGGCGGCGCTTGCGCACGTCCATATCCGTGCAAAACCGGCCTTTCCACGCATAAATGCACATCCCGATACAGCCACCGGCTATAGTGATTTCCTGATTCGTTCTGATGGAAACCTTCGCCAATGGCCGACGCCGATTCCCTGCCGCCTGCCGATGACCAGCGCGTCGTCGACCTCAAGCAGGCGCTTGAGGAGCGGTACCTGAGCTACGCGCTCTCCACTATAACCCAGCGCGCGCTGCCCGACGTGCGCGATGGCCTGAAACCGGTGCATCGCCGCATCATCCACGCCATGCGCCTGCTGCGGCTCGAACCCGGTCAGGGCTACAAGAAATCTGCCCGTATCGTCGGCGACGTGATTGGTAAATTCCACCCGCACGGCGACCAGTCGATCTACGACGCGCTGGTGCGTCTCGCCCAGGATTTTGCCCTGCGCTATCCCCTCGTCGACGGGCAGGGCAATTTCGGCAACATCGACGGCGATGGCGCCGCCGCCATGCGCTACACCGAAAGCCGCATGACCGACGTCGCCATGCGCCTGCTCGAGGGCATGAACGAAAACGCCATCGACTTCAAAGCCACCTATGACGGCGAAGACGAAGAGCCCATCGTCCTGCCGTCCAATTTCCCGAACCTGCTGGCCAATGGTTCGACCGGCATCGCCGTGGGCATGGCAACCTCGATCCCGCCCCACAACGTGTCCGAGCTGTGCGACGCCGCACTCCATCTTATCAATGTAAATCCAGAGGCTTCCGCCGAAGACCTGACTCAATTCGTCAAGGGTCCAGACTTCCCCACCGGCGGCATCATGGTGGAATCCCCGTCCTCCATCGCGCATTCTTACGCCACCGGTCGCGGCTCGTTCCGCCTTCGGGCAAAATGGGAGATCGAGGAAACCGGCCGCGGCGTCTACCTCATCGTCGTCACCGAAATTCCCTACGGCATCCAGAAGTCGCGGCTGGTCGAAAAGATCGCCGAACTGCTGCTCGCAAAAAAACTGCCGCTACTCAAGGACGTGCGCGACGAATCCTCGGACGACATTCGCCTCGTCCTCGAACCCCGCGCGCGCACCGTCGACGCCGCCATACTGATGGAGCAATTGTTCAAGATCACCGACCTCGAAACCCGCTTTCCACTCAATCTTAACGTGCTCGATCGCGGCGCCGTCCCGAAAGTGATGAGCCTGGCCCAGGCCCTCAAAGCTTGGCTAGCGCACCGCAAGGAAGTGTTGGTCCGCCGCTCGCAGCACCGGCTTGAGCAGATCGCGCATCGCCTCGAAGTGCTGGCCGGCTACATCATCGCCTACCTCAATCTCGACGAGGTGATCCGCATCATCCGCGAGGAGGACGACGCCAAGGCCTCGCTGATGGCGACGTTCGAATTGACCGATGTGCAGGCCGAAGCCATCCTCAACATGCGACTGCGCTCGTTGCGCAAGCTCGAGGAAATCGAGCTGCGCAAGGAACACGCCGACCTGACCAAGGAGCAGGGGCAACTCAATACGCTGCTGGCCTCGGACAAGCGCCAGTGGGGCGTCATCAGCACCGAAATCGAGGCGCTGAAAAAGGCCTATCCGCTGACCGACAAGAACGGCATTCCGCACCCCCTTGGTGCCCGCCGCACCGTGCTGGGCGTGGCTTCGACCATCGATCTGAGCGAGGTCACCGAAGCCTTCATCGAACGCGAGCCGATTACCGTCATCCTGTCCGAAAAGGGCTGGATTCGCGCCCCGCGCGGCCACGCCGTCGAGGTCAACGACGAGAAGGGCTTCAAGGCCGGCGATCGCCTCAAATTCTCGATCAAGTGCGAGACCACCGACAAGCTGCTGATGCTCACCACCGGCGGCAAGGTCTACACCCTGTTCGGCGATAAACTGCCGGGCGGGCGCGGGCAGGGCGAGCCGGTCCGCATCGTCGTCGATATCGAAGAGGGGCAGGATATCGTCGATATCTTCGTCTACCGCCCCGGCAGCAAGCGTATCATCGCCGCCTCAAACGGCTATGGCTTCATCGTCGGCGAAGACGAAATGATCGCCAATACCCGCAAGGGCAAGCAAATTCTCAACGTCACCGCACCCGACGAAGCGCGCCTGCTGGTGCCAGTCGCGGGCGACCGCGTCGCCGTCATCGGGCAAAATCGCAAGCTCCTGGTGTTCCCGCTGACCCAGTTGGCCGAGATGAGCCGTGGCAAGGGCGTCCGCCTGCAGCGCTACAAGGATGGCGGCATATCCGATCTCAAAACCTTCTACGCTGCCGATGGCCTGACCTGGACCGACAGCTCGGGCCGTACCTTCACCAAGCCCATGGAAGACCTCACCGACTGGATCGCCGACCGTGCCACCGCCGGCCGCCAACCACCCAACGGCTTCCCGCGGAACAACAAGTTCGCGGGCTAATCCTGCTACACGCTCGATCTGCCCCTCCCCTCGAGGGGGAGGCCGGGTGGGGGCGGGGCGACAAACACAGAGCAACGACAGAAATAATCCCATGATCCGCCACTGCGTCTTCGTCAAATTCCGTGCCGAAATCACCCCCGAACAGCGTGCCGAAATCTATGCTGGCCTCAACACCCTCGTCGGCAAGATCGAGGGACTAATGTCTGCCGATTTCGGCCCCAATATCTCGCCCGAAGGCCAGAGCAAGGGCTTCAACGACGGCTTCATCATGGATCTGGCGGATGACGCGGCCCGCGACCGCTATCTGGTCGATCCGGCGCACAAGGCTGCCGGCGCAAAACTCGTCGCAGCCCTCGAAGGCGGCGTTGCGGGTCTGATGGTGTTCGATCTCAAGATCGGCGCCTAGCATACGCCGGATAGGGCAGCGTCAAGCCGCCAAACTTATCCCCGCCCAGCCATGTCGCGCTATTGTGGCGGCATGGGGCACCAGCCCAGCGTGCCCCGTTGAACTTCCAGCGGTTGAAACTGCGCCTTGTAGGCCATCTTGGGAGAGTCTTTGACCCAGTACCCCAGATATACATAGCGCAACTGTGCCGAACGCACCTGGGCGATGTGATCGAGGATGAGGAAAGTCCCCAAGCTGCGATGTGCCAGTTCGGGATCGTAGAACGAATAGACCATCGACAGCCCGTCGGGCATCACATCGGTCAGCGCCACGGCGACCAACGGCTGGTCGGGATGATCGCGCAGGCGATATTCGACCAGCACCGACTGCACGGGCGTATCTTCGACCATGTATTCGTAATCGACAAAACTCATCTGGTTCATGCCGCCGCCTTCGTGGCGCGACTCCAGATAGCGCTTGAACAAATCATACTGCTCGCCCGTCGCCACGGTCGGACGGACATCGACGAGCAGATCCTCGTTCTTGGCCAGCACCCGCTTGTAGCGCTTGGACGGCTCGAACTGCCCGGCGACGATTCGCACCGACTGGCAGGCGTTGCAGCCTTCGCAGGCCGGGCGGTAAATCAGGTTCTGGCTACGCCGAAAGCCGTTCTCGCTGAGCAGGTGGTGCAGGCTGGAAGCCCGCCGCCCGGTCAAATGGGTGAACAGCTTCCGCTCCTGCCGCCCGGGCAGATAGGGGCACGGCATGGCGGCGGTCAAAAACAACTGAGTGGTTTCAGGCGTCTGGTCGGTCATCAAAGACCCTTAGCTGACAATAAGGGATTGTACGCCCGCCGCGCCAACCCCGCAACGTCTCAATACGCCAGACCTGGCCGCATTTTCTCGTTCCGCCAGTGCCGTACCATCGGCGACCGGCGCACCACCAAAGTGCCGACGACGAGATCGTGGAGCATCTGCCGGCGCGGCGTAAACAGAGCGAACAGCAGTGACAAAGGCAGCGATATCCAGGCGGTGACCCAGAACAGGCCCGCATGCAGCAACGCCATCCAGCCATCGAGGGGCTGGCCGCGCGTCGGCGTCATCACCAGATCCATCATCTGCATGCCCACAGTCGCCCGCCGCGGCGAGCCAAGGGTCACTATATAATACAGCACGATCGATGCCGGCACGACGGCCACCAATGCCAGCCAAGCCAAACCGAAGGTAAGAAAGCCGGCGATGAGCCCGACGAAACTGAACATCAGGATCAAAAAGCCCATCAGCATCAGGTCAATCACAAAAGCGATCGACCGACGCGTCAGCACCCCCTCGAACAATGCAGGGGCCGTCTCGGGTGTCGGCAGATTGGGGCGGACGGCAGCGGTCTGTTTCATGCCCAAAACATCGCCCCGCAGAGGTCGCGATTCAATAGACTCGACTAAAATATTCGCCGGGCTGGCCACTCAAATTGTCACCGCTTGTCCGAAAAAACTCCTATTGACGGCTAGGCACAATCCTATGCACATGGCGCCACCATGAGTGATATCCAGTCTTTCCGCCAAGCCGTTGAATCGTTCATCTCCGCTCGCGGCTGGACGCCCACCCGGTTTGGCCGCACCGTCGCCGGCGATCCGCTGTTCGTGTTCGATCTGCGCGAAGGCCGTGAACCGCGCTCCGACACCCGCGCCCGCATCCTCAAGGCGATGCAGGAATTCGGCGACGGCGAAGCCCGGGCGCCGCTCCGCATCGGCGTGGCGGGCCTTGGCAATGTCGGCGCGACCCTGGTCCGCATCCTGCAAAAAGACGGTGCCGAGCTGACCAAGAAGCTTGGCCGCCAGATCGTGGTCACCGCCGTCGGCGCCCGGTCCCGTTCGCGCGATCGTGGCATCGATATCTCGGGCCTCGACTGGTTTGACGATCCGGTCGCCCTCGCCAAATCCGACGGCATCGACCTGTTCGTCGAGCTCATCGGCGGGGAAGATGGACCCGCCTTTGCGGCCGTCAAGGCTGCCCTCGAAATGGGCCGCCCCGTCGTCACCGCCAACAAGGCGCTGCTCGCCAAGCACGGCGTCGCCCTTGCCAAACTCGCCGAAGATTCAGGCGCCCAGCTCGGCTTCGAGGCCGCGGTCGCCGGCGGCATTCCCGTCATCAAAACCTTGCGCGAGGGCTTGGGCTCGGCCCGCGTCGCCAAGGTTTTCGGCATCATGAACGGCACCTGCAATTATATCCTGACGCGCATGGGCAACGAAAACATCAGCTTTGCCGAATGCCTCAAGGACGCGCAGGCGCTTGGCTACGCCGAAGCCGACCCCACCTTCGACGTCGAAGGCTTTGATACCGCCCACAAACTGTCGATCCTCGCCACGCTGTGCTTCGGCTATGAAATCGCCCCCGACAAGATCCGCGTCGAAGGCATTTCCCGCATCAGCCAGCACGATATCAAGGTCGCAGCGGAACTGGGCTACAAGATCAAGCTGCTCGGCATCGCCCAGCGCACCGAAGACGGCATCGAGCAGCGCGTCCACCCGGCGTTCGTGCCCAAAGGCAGCGCGATTGCCGGCGTCGATGGCGTCATGAATGCCGTGGCGCTCGAAACCGACCACGTCCACGAACTGCTGCTCGCCGGTCCCGGGGCCGGTGGCCCGCCCACCGCCTCCTCGGTGCTGTCCGATATTCTCGACATCGCCCGCGGCACCCGCGTGCCGCCCCTAGGCGTGCCGAGCGATGAACTCCTGCCCTATCGCCAGGCACCGATGCGCGCCCACGAGGGCGGTTATTACATTCGGCTCAACGCGAAGGATGTGCCTGGCGCCCTCGCGGCCATCGCCAATCGCATGGCCGAGCGTGGCATTTCGATCGATTCCGTCATCCAGCGGTCCGATTTGAGCGCTAAGGCAGTCGCGCCAGATGGGTCGCCAACCCGTACGGTGGTGATGATCACCCAGCAGACGCTGGAGTCGGCAGTGCGTGAATCGCTTGCCCAAATCGCTGCAGACGGGTTTATCGTGGGTGAACCGCAGTTGATCCGGATTGAAAAGCTCTGAAGCCCAGTCCCGGGAAATTCAGACACCCGGGAGGAATAATGAAGCTGATCAAGGACGAAATTCAGAGGGGCCCCGCCAACCTCCACCGTAGCCTGGCGCTTGAATTGGTCCGCGTCACCGAGGGCGCCGCTATCGCCGCTGCCGAATGGCGCGGCAAGGGCAATGAGCAGGCCGCCGACGAAGCCGCCGTTCAGGCCATGAAGGACGAGCTCGACGAAGTCGCCATCCGCGGTCGCATCGTCATCGGCGAGGGCGAAGAAAACGAGTGCGACAGCCTCTACATCGGCCAGGCCGTCGGCTCGGGCGAGGGGCCCGAGGTCGATATTGCCGTCGACCCGCTCGAGGGCGTCACCCTCTGCGCCAAGAACCAGCCCGATTCCATCGTCGTGTTGGCCATGGCGGAGCGTGGCGGGCTGCTCAACGTGGCGCGCAACGTCTATATGCACAAGATCGCCATCGGCGCCGACTATGCGCCCGGCACGGTCCACATCGATTGGACCGCCACTGAAAACGTCGAGGCCCTGGCCAAGGCCAAGCGCGTACCGCTGTCGGAAATAACCGCCATCGTCCTCGACCGTCCGCGCCACGCCGCCCTGATCGAGGAGTTGCGCACCACCGGCGTTGCCGTGAAGCTGATCAGCGACGGCGACATCGCCGGCGTCATGCACGCCGTCAATACCGAAGACACCGGCATCGATATCTACCTCGGCTCCGGCGGCGCTCCCGAAGGCGTCCTTGCTGCTGCGGCGCTCCGCTGCATTGGGGGCCACATGCAAGGCAAGCTGATCCTCGATACCCAGGCCAAGCGCGAACGCGCCTTCGCCATGGGCATCACTGACCCACTTCGCATCTATGACGTGACCGAACTGGCTGCCGGCGATGTCCTGGTCGCCGCCACCGGCGTCACCGACGGCACGCTCCTCGAAGGCGTCCGCCTGCGCCGCAGGTCCGTGCAGACCAACACCATCGTCATGCGCTCGTGGAGCCACACCGTCCGCTGGATCAAAGCCCGCCACGCCCGCTAGACCGGGCAAGTTATTCTCTCCCGGCCAAACCGGCGTAAATTACCTTCGGCACGACACCAACCTAGCGCAGCGACAATCCCTCTCCCTCAGTCAAGGGGGAGGGCCAGCTGAGGTTCTTTCTCCTTCCCCCAATTTCTCAAATGGCATAACTCTCACCCATGCTGGACGCGCCCCGACCCTTCCTCGATGTCTCCCGCTCGGTCACGGGCCGCGCCTGGACCGATCGGCTTACCGCCACGAGCACGCGGCTGGCAACGGCCATCGCCCAGCGCAACGACATCTCGGAAATCCTCGCGCGGGTCCTCGCCTCGCGCGGCGTCGCGCTGGACGACGCCGAAAAATACCTCGATCCGACCATTCGTGGGCTGATGCCCGATCCCTCGACGCTGACCGCCATGGACGAGTTGGCCGACCGGCTCGCCAAGGCCATCACCGACAACGAGGCCATTGCGCTGTTCGGCGATTATGACGTCGACGGCGCCTGCTCCTGCGCCCTCATGGTCCGCTATCTCCGCCACTTCGGCATCGAGCCACAGGTGCATATTCCCGACCGCATCTACGAAGGCTATGGCCCCAATATCGGCGCCATGGACAAGCTGATCGACAGCGGCGCCAGCCTGATCGTCACCCTCGATTGCGGCACTACCAGCGACCAGCCGATCGCCCATGCGCGGAGCCGGGGCGCCGATGTCCTGGTCATCGACCACCATCTGTCCGACTACGATCTTCCGAACGCCAACGCCCTGGTCAATCCCAACCGGGCCGACGATCTCTCGGGCCTTGGCTATCTCTGCGCTGCGGGTGTCACCTTCATGGTCATGGTCGCCGTCAATCGCGCCCTGCGCCAGCGCGGCGACACCGGTCTGCCCGATCTGCTCAAGCTGCTCGATCTGGTTGCGCTGGCGACGGTCTGCGATGTCGTGCCCCTCGTAGGGCTCAACCGCGCCTTCGTGGTGCGTGGCCTCGAAGTCGCGCGTCGCGCCGACAACAAGGGCATTCAGGCGTTGGCCCTCGCCGCCCGCCTGTCCGGCCCGATCAATCCCTATCATTTGGGCTTCCTGATCGGTCCGCGCATCAATGCCGGCGGCCGCATCGGCAATGCCGCCATGGGCGCTGAACTGTTGAGCGTCGAGGACGAGCATCACGCCCTGGCGCTGGCCGCCCGGCTCGACGAGCTCAATACCGAGCGGCAACGCATCGAAATCGAAGCCGTCGAAGAGGCGGCCCTGGTCGCCGAGCGCGAGATCGGGGCAGGCGAGGGCCCATCCGTCCTGGTTCTGGCCTCGGCAAGTTGGCATCCCGGCGTCGCCGGACTAATTGCCGCCCGCCTGCGCGAGCGCTTCGAACGGCCGGTCTTCGCCATCGCCTTGCAACCCGACGGTACCGGTACCGGCTCCGGCCGCTCGGTGCCCGGCGTCGATCTGGGGCGCGCCGTGATCGAAGCTGTCGAGCAGGGTTTGGTCGCCAAGGGCGGCGGCCACGCGATGGCCGCTGGCGTTAGCATCAAGCCCGGCCAACTCGGCCCGTTTCGCTCCTACCTGATGGACAAGCTGTCGAGCGACGTTGCACTGGCCCGCGCCATGACCGCCCTGCCGATCGATGCAGCACTGACGGCTCGGGGCGCCAGCCTTGACCTGGTGCACGATCTGGAACGGGCAGGGCCCTACGGCGCCGGCAATCCGGGTCCCAGTTTCGCCTTTCCGGCCCATCGCGCCAAATTTGCCCAGGTCGTCGGCAAGGGCGGGCACGTCAGCTTCACCCTGACCTCCGAAGACGGCGCCCGCCTCAAGGCCATTGCCTTTCGTGCCGCCAACACCGCCATCGGCGATGCACTGCTGCGCGGCAACGAAGCCGCCATGCATTTCGCCGGCGCCCTGTCGATCGACCACTACCAGGGCCGCGAGCAGGTGCAGTTTCGGCTCACCGACCTGGCCAAACCAAAGGCCAGCTAGAAACTAACGATTGATCCGGCCCGTTGCTCACGACGTATGAATTTCAGCGACTTACGGAGAACCTGCCGACCATGACCGCAGCCAACATCGCCGTCATCGGTTCTGGAATTTCAGGTCTGTCCGCAGCGTGGTTGCTGTCCAAAACCCAGAACGTCACCCTGTTCGAAAAACATGATCGCCTCGGCGGTCACGCCAACACCATCATGGCCCGCGTTGCCGACGGCGCAGTCGCGGTCGATACCGGCTTCATCGTCTACAACGAACAGAACTATCCCAATCTCACGGCGTATTTCGAGCACCTCGGTGTCGCCACCGCAGCATCGTCGATGAGCTTTGCCGTCTCGATCGAACAGGGGCGCCGCGAATATTCGGGCCGTCATCTCAATGGCCTGTTCGGCCAGCGGCGCAACATCATTCGCCCCGAACACTGGCAATTGGTCGGTGACATCCTCCGCTTTTTCCGCGAAGCCCAAAAACAGGTTGCGGGCTGTTCGGAGGACATGTCCATCGGCCAGTTTCTCGACCGCTTCGGCTATTCCCGGGTGTTCGTTGAAGATCACATCCTGCCCATCTCCGCCGCCATCTGGTCGACGCCGTCGCGCGGCATGCTGGAGTTTCCAGCCAGGACCTTCATCGAATTCTTCGCCAATCACTCGCTGCTGCAGGTCGGCAATCGCCCAATCTGGCGCACCGTCAAAAATGGCAGCCGCGAATACGTCGCGCGCCTCGCCGCGCTGAAGAGCTTCGAAACCGTCACCAACTGCGCTATCCGGACTGTCGTTCGCCATGCTCAGGGCGTCGAGATTTTCCTCGGCGACGGCGCACGCCGCCATTTCGATCAAGTGGTGTTTGCCTGTCATGCAGACGAAGCGCTGGCGCTGCTTGCGGACCCCTCTGACGAGGAGCGCAATGTCCTGGGCGCGTTCCGCTTCAACACCAATCACGCCGTCCTGCACACCGACCAAAGCTTCATGCCGCAGCGCAAGCATCTGTGGTCGTCATGGAACTATCTGCGCGGCGATCAGGGTGCCGACGCCTTGAGCCTCACCTATTGGATGAACCGGCTGCAGCCGCTGAACACGACCTCCAATGTCTTCGTCACGCTCAATCCGCATCGGGAATTTGCGCCGGACAGCGTGCAGTACGAGATCGACTACCGGCACCCCTTGTTTGACGCCCGTGCCATAGCGGCGCAAACCGATCTTTGGCAGATCCAGGGCGTGCAGCGCAGCTGGTTCGCCGGTGCCTGGATGGGCTATGGTTTCCACGAGGATGGTCTGCAGGCGGGCCTCGAAGTGGCAGAACGCATTGGCAATGTCGAACGGCCCTGGCAGGTCAAGCAACCACGCCAGCGCATTGCCCATAACTGGGTCGAGGGAGACCACAGCCAATGGGCCGCGGAATAGCAGCCATTGGCGATGGCGCCGTATATGTCGGCGACGTCGTTCACAAGCGCTCTCGGCCCAAACGACACGCGCTGCGCTATCGCGTCTTCTCGCTGCTCGTTGACCTCGATCACCTCGATAGACTCGACAAGAGCCTTCGTCTGTTTTCACTCGACAAATTCAACCTTGTATCGCTTGTCACCAAGGACTTCGGCCCCCGCGACGGCTCTAGCCTGGCGAGCTTTGTCCGCCGCAAAGCGGCCAGCGCCGGCATCGACGATATCGCCAAAATCCGTATGCTCGCCTATCCGCGGCTCTTCGGATACGCATTCAACCCGATCACCGTCTATTTCTGCGACGACGCCTCTGGCGCTACTCGTTTCATCGCATACGAAGTCAGCAACACCTTCGGTGAGCACCATTTCTATCAGGCGATCGTGGATGTCGCCGGACCGGCAATCCAGCACCAGGCCAAGAAGGCGTTCTTTGTCTCGCCGTTCAATACGCTCGATGGCAATTACCGCTTCTCGATTCGCCCTCCCGCCGAAAATGTCTTTCTGGGCATCACCTTATCGACGGACGAGGGTGGTCTGCTGACCGCCTATTTCGATGGTGCGCGGCGCCAGCTGACGGATTTTACTCTGCTGAAACTGCTGCTTGCATATCCATTTATGACGGCTAAAGTGATGTTCGGCATTCATTGGGAAGCGCTCCGCTTGTATCTCAAGGGCGTGCCGATGACCCTCAGATACCGGCGCCAGCTCAAGTCTGGCACAGAGCCAGGCGACAAGTTGGACCATCCAGCGCAATGAGCAAAACGGCAGTCGACGACACCAGCACCGGCACAGCGCCATGGACCCATTTTGCCTCCTGGCTGGTCGAGAAAATCGGCCTCACCATGGTTGGTAAGCCGCGCCATGGCGGCGTCACGGTCATCCTGCCCAATGGGCGGACCCGTACTGTCGGCAATCCCGCGACCGGTGAACACGCGGTGCTGCGACTCAATAATTTCAAGGTGCTGACCGAGGGCATGCAGCGCGGCACGGTTGGCTTCGCCGCCGCCTATATGAACGGCGACGTCGAGGTCGACGACCTCACCGCCTTGTTCCGCTTCTTCCTGCAAAATCGCGACACGCTCGAAAAAGCCAACCCGGGTTTCTTCCGCAAGGCCGCCAGCGATCTGCACTACCATCTGTCGCGCCGCAACACGCTCGAAGGCTCCAAGAAAAACATCGCCGAGCATTACGATCTCGGCAATGATTTTTACGGCCAGTGGCTCGATCCATCGATGACCTACTCGTCGGCGCTGTTTTCCTCCGGGGATCAGAGCCTGGAGGAGGCGCAGCACGACAAATACCGCCGCGTGGCAGATATGGCAGGCGTCACCCCAGGCTCATCCGTGCTGGAAATCGGTTGCGGCTGGGGCGGGTTTGCCGAAACCATCGCGCGAGACTACAAGGCCCATCTGCGCGGCATTACCCTGTCCGCCGAGCAGCTCAAGTTCGGCCAGGAGCGTCTGGCCCGGCAGGGGCTCGACGAGTTTGCGACGCTGGTCTTCGAAGACTACCGCCACACCGAAGGTCAGTTCGACCATATCGGCTCGATCGAGATGATTGAGGCCGTCGGTGAAGATAACTGGCCGAGCTATTTCCAGACCATCCACGATCGCCTCAAGCCCGGCGGCACGGCTGCCATCCAGGCCATTACCATCAGCGAAGCCGATTTCGACGGCTATCGCAGCGGGCCCGACTTCATCCAGCGCTATATCTTCCCGGGCGGCATGCTGTTGACCAAGACAGTAATGAAAGAGTTCGGTGACCGTCACGGGCTGGTGCTCGAAAAGGTCGAAACCTTCGGTCAATCCTATGCCAGGACGCTGAAACTATGGCGCGAACGCTTCCTCGAGCGCTGGTCCACCATCGCTCCGCTCGGCTACGACGATGTGTTCAAGCGCAAATGGATTTATTACCTCAGCTATTGCGAGGCCGGCTTCACCGAAGGCACCATCGACGTGGGCATCTATCAATACCGCAAGCCCGCCTGAGCTATTCGCTCTTTGCACTCTTGGGCAACATTTTCGCTGTCAGCCAGAAGAACACCGGATAGGGCAACCATCGGATAGTCTTCATCAGCCAGACCATGCGCTTGGGAAATGCGATCTCGAAGCGGTCGGATGTCGTCAGCCCGTCAACGATCCGGAGGGCCGCGTCATCGGTTTCCATCAGGAACGGCATTGGGAAATCATTCTTGTCGGTCAGTTCTGACTTCACGAATCCCGGTGCAATCATCCGCACCTTGATATGGCGCGGCGCCAATTCCGTTCGCATGGTCTCGAGCAGATTGATTAGCCCGGCCTTGGTCGATGAATATGCCGCCGAGCGGGGCAGGCCGAAATAACCAGCCACCGATGCGATCACCGCAAACTGGCCGCCACTTTGCCGGTCCATCTGCGCCAGCACCGGATTGGCGGCCCGCAGCACGCCCAGATAATTGGTATCGACGATCTTGGAAAATTTGTCGAAGTCGTAATCGCCGACATCCATCGGTTGCCAGGCCGCAGCACCAAAGATGAACAGGTCGATCCGTCCGAGGTCAGCCGCAATCTTGCGAACCGTTCCGGCAATCGCCTCGGCATCGGTTACATCCAATGCATAGGGCTTGATCGCCGAATGGGCAAAGGCCACTGCGTCCAGCTTATCCTGGCGCCGTCCCGATATCGCAACCGTCCAGCCCCGCTCCGCCAGCAGTTTTGCAACTGCGGCGCCGATCCCCGAACCACCGCCGATGATCCAGGCGACGCCCGGGGCCAGTGTCATAGCCCGAAAAGCGGCTGCAGCGCCCGCATCAAGCGGCCCCGGAAGGTCAATTTGGCATCGACCGCCACAAGGCAAATGCAATCTTCGCCGGGCTCGGCAATCGGCTGGTGCTCGACGTCTTCGTCATGATCGGCAATATCGCCAACCGCAAAAACCCCAAAGCGGTCCTTGTAGGCACCCCTGAGGATTAGCGTCAGCTCTTGCCCACCATGGCCATGCTCGGGCACCCGTCGCCCAGCTGCGACTCGCAGCAGCATGAGCCGCGAATGCCCGCTTTTGCTCCAGCCCAGATCGGCGGTGGCAACGCCCGGACCGGTCCATTTCCAGCGCACGCCATCGAGCCCGCGCGGCAAGAAGCTCTGCAGCGGCAGGGGCAAGTCGCCGCGCTCGTCATGCGGCACAACCTCGATCCGATCGCCATCCAGCGCGCTCAGCAGGCGATCGAGCGAGCCGGCAGCCAAAGTTTCCTCAGTCTCCGTCGCCAGCAGCGCACCACCGATCGCGTCGATGCGCTTGACGGTCTCGCGGCCGCCTTCCGACATCGCCAGATGCGTCGCCACGACGGTCGTATAGACTTCGTCGAGCGTACCGGCACTGAACGCCATCAGAGTTGCAATGTCAGGGTGGTGATGAATGGTCATTGTAGATCTTCAAGCATGGGCCGGAGCCGTTCATAGGCCAGGCGAAGCCGCGATTTAACCGTGCCCAATGGAATGCCGATACGCGTCGCGATCTCGGCGTGGGGCAGGTCGTGAATAAAACTGAGCCGGACAACCTCTTGTTGTTCGACAGACAGGGCACCAAGCGCAATCGTCACCCGATCGATCACCTGATGCTGCTCGGCCAGAAAACTGCCCGTCGGCGCGTCGCTGGCCAATTCGATTTTGGACAGATCCTCATAAGGCTTATTCGATTGCCGCCGGAGCTGATCGATGCGCAGATTACGGGCAATGGTGAAAATCCAGGTGCTCGCCGCGCCGCGCTGGCTGGAAAACAGCGCCGCCTTGCGCCACACCGTCAGGAACGTCTCCTGCACCAAATCTTCGGCTAGCGCATCGCTGGCGCCGAGCTTGAGCATCATCGATTTGATACGCGGCCCATACAGATTGAACAGCGCTGCCAGCGCAAACTTGTCCTGGCTATGTGCCACCCGCATCAACAGGTCATTGGGCTCATCCATTATGTCGATGCCACGGGGTTGCCCGCTCTCAGGATCGCTCATTAACACCGCGTACATGGTCGCTCCGAACAGCCTGATTTTGATACGAAATCAAGTGTCGGATGGATCAGCTTCGACCGGCCAATAACATGGACTCGCCAGTCAGCTCATCTACACAATCTAACATAGATAAATTTACAGTGGGCATCGCATAACCCGACCTCGCGAGGTCGGCATCGAGAGGTTCCTGGTACGCCCACGGGGAATCGAACCCCGCTCTGCACCGTGAGAGGGTGCCGTCCTGACCGATAGACGATGGGCGCGGACCTGGAAGCTAGCACTCAACTTATTGCATTTCCCGAGTGAAGGAAATGGTACGCCCTAGGGGAGTCGAACCCCTCTCTGCACCGTGAAAGGGTGCCGTCCTAACCGATAGACGAAGGGCGCCTAAGCGCTGGTGGTCGTATAGTTTGCTGATTTCGGATGCGCAACCCCCTTCTCGCGACACATTGGTTTTTTTAACAGCCGGAGAAGGTGACGGGCCGGTTATAGCCGCGCGGGCGATCGCGAATGTCCAAGTGAATGAATGGCCGGCCCGGATAACACCCCAGTCCGCCCACGCTGTCGGTCCGCATCGCAAAGGCAATGAGCTCGCGCTTGTCGACGCCCGGAATGTAGATATCGGCGGCCATGCACTTCTTGTGATACGAGTTATCCGCCCCACCCGCCGCCGAGTTATGCTGATTGTCCCGATAGCCGGAATGCATGATGACCTTGCGGCCGAACTGACCTTCGAATTCCCAGATCACGAATCGCAGTTTCGGGGAAATGCACAATGCATTGACGTCCCGGCTGGCGACGATGGTTCCCCAGTCGTTGCGCTTGCCCGCATAAGCCGAGCCGCTGGAGCTGGCGAACATGGCCATTGGCACGCAGGCCGAAATGGCGAACACGCAGACTGCTAAAGCGCCGATGGATCGAACTATGGAGAACATCGCGACTTTCGCTATGCCGGTGTTGCGCGGCGGCAACACGAATGGACAGTTTGGAATAGTCGCTAAAATACGATTGGTTTCGCTAACCGCACCCTAACTGGCGCGGTTAGCGAGAGATTAAACGGAGGCTAGAAAATTACCATTTGCCGGTGTTTGGCATCGACAGCCAGGGCTCCTGCGGCGGCAGCTTGCCGTCCTGGATCAGCTCGATCGAAATGCCGTCCGGCGAGCGCACGAACGCCATGTGACCGTCGCGCGGCGGACGATTGATCACCACGCCCATGTCGCTGAGATGCTGGCAAAGCGCGTAGATATCCTTGACGCGATAGGCCAGATGCCCAAAATTCCGCCCGCCGGTGTACTCTTCCGGGTCCCAGTTATAGGTCAGCTCGACTTCGCCGCCGTTGTCGCCGGGGGCGCTGAGGAAGATCAGCGTGAAGCGGCCCTTTTCATTTTCCGAGCGGCGCACTTCCTCGAGCCCGAGGCCTTCGCAGTAGAATTTAAGGCTCGCCTCGACGTCGGTGACGCGAACCATGGTGTGCAGAAATTTCATTGCGCTTCTCCTCGAATGCAGTCGTCCGTGTCAGCTATCAATGCCACAGAATCGAGGCAACAGGCGTGCGGTAACAAATTGCTAACGCCTGCTTAACAATCGGGCTTGAATCGGACAGAGTGGACCGATGTGTGGAGTATCCTGCTTCGGCGGGACGCGTAGAAGAGGCGCTGGATTTTATGGGGGCCAAGGTTAGTGGCGATAACGAGCAGCCTGCCGAACAGGCGCCCATGGGCCACGCCGACACCGGCGCCGATTCCAGCCTCGATACGATCGAAGTCTCCGGCTCGATAAAATGGTTCGATGCCGGCAAGGGTTTCGGCTTCATCGTCCCCGATAACGGCATGGCCGATGTCCTCCTGCACGTCACCTGCTTGCGCCGGGATGGCTATCAAACCGCCTATGAGGGCGCGCGCATCGTCGTCGAAGCGTTGAATCGTCCCGGTGGTCTGCAGGCCTTCCGCATTGTCTCGATGGACGACTCCACCGCACGCCATCCAGCCCAGATGCCGGCTCCACGCACGCACGTGGTGGTAGAGCCGACGTCGGGGATGGTTCGGCTGGAAGTAAAATGGTTCAACCGCATTCGCGGCTTCGGCTTTTTGTCGGCAGGCGAGGGCACGCCCGATATTTTTGTCCACATGGAAACGCTCCGCCGTTTCGGGATCACCGAATTGCGCCCCGGACAATTTGTGCTGGTTCGCTATGGCAATGGCCCCAAAGGCCTTATGGTCGCCGAAATCCGCCCAGAGAATTGGGGCCACGCTCCGTCCTCGCATTAGGGTTTGCCATGACACTGAATCTTTCGACGCAGACTGCAGCGCTGGGCCGCGCCCTGTTGCTGGCCTCAGTGCTGGCCACTGGCTTCTCGTCGGTGGCGCGCGCGGCGGAGGACCAACTGACGCTCCATACCGCAACCGGCGACTACAAGTTCAACGTCGAGGTCGTGGATACGCCGGAGAGCCGGGCGCAGGGTCTGATGTTTCGAACCGAACTGGCTAAAGACGCCGGCATGCTGTTCGATTTTCAGGATGAACGCGAAGTCTCGTTCTGGATGCAAAACACCTTCATCCCGCTCGATATGATTTTCGTGGGCACCGATGGCGTGGTGGATACCATCCACGTCAACGCCCGACCACATGACACGACCTCAATCCCGTCAAATGTACCAGTTCAATTTGTGCTGGAAATGCCCGGTGGCCGGTCGGTCGAGATTGGTCTCAAACCTGGTGATACCATGGAGCACGATCGGGTAATTGCCCCGGCCGACTAAAGGCGATGAATGACCATGCAGTCGATCACCGCCCAGAGGTGCAGGCTGGCTCCGGCCACAACGAAGACGTGCCACAGCACATTCTGAAATTTGAGCTTCTCCCATAGGTGGAAGATCACCCCGACGGAATAGGTCGCGCCGCCTGCTACCAGCAGCCACAGCGTTGTCGCGGGCAGAGTTTCGGCCAGCGAATGGAACACCAATAAGCCGCTCCACCCGATCGCCAGATACAGCACGATGGCGAGCCGTCCAAAACGATCCGGCACGATAATCTTGAGCGCTATGCCGACCAGCGAGGCGCCCCAGACGAACGCAGTCATGACAATGCCGGTCGCGGTGCCGCCAATGAGCGCCAGAAACGGCGTATAGGTCCCGGCGATGAACAGGAAAATTGCTGCCTGATCGAAGCGCGCCAGATGCATTTTGACAGGCGACACTGGCCACATATTGTAGGCCATGGAAATGCCCAGCAGCGTCACGAACGACCCAAGGTAAACGCTGAGAGCGGGTACGGCCTCAGGCGCCGTCCACATGATGGCATAGGCCAAAAGAACCGAACCGGCGATCATGGCTATGGCCAGGCCAAGCCCGTGCACTATGGCGTCGGCGACGATTTCGGTTTTGGTGAAAGGGCGCTGCTCGCGGCTCCACCAGCAATATTTGGCTCTGCTCATTTGCACGATCGGCACCCCTCGATCGTCAACCGGCGTCATGCCGGCCTGAACCGCTTCACCTGCCTCAAGCATGTTGCGGCAGCCCAAGCACAACGCAGCTAGTCCCCCGGCGTTGCTGCAATCGCTTGCGACATCTGCGCATGGCCGATAGTCCGCAGACAGGCAGTCATTGAGCAGCTTCCCGCAATTGCCGGGCTGGTCGCACCGACATTGCCGACCAGGTGGTCAGAACGCCGGTGCCGATCGTCACCATCACCCCCCCCACCGTGACCAGAGCGATCGTATTCCAGTTGATGGTGAACGGTATCTCCAGCACAAACGTCATGATAGCCCAGGCCCCAGCCGTGCCTAGCCCAGCGCCCATCGCCGCGGCCAATGCGCCAAGCACCCCGTATTCCGCGACAAAAGCCACGATAACGTCGCGCCTTGTCGCGCCCAGGACCTTCATCACCATCGCATCGGCCTCACGCTGCCGGCGCCCGACGGTCATGGCTCCGGCTAGCACCAGCACCCCCGACACCACGGCAAGGCTCCCCACAAGGGCCACGGCATTGGCGAGGCTCGACAGGATCGACGAAATACGAGCCAAGGCATCACCAACCGGCAGGAAAGTCAGGGCAGGGAAGTTCTGGCTCAGCGCCGTTTCGACGCTCGCCACGGTCCGGTCGGCGACGCTGATGCTGCCCATCAAACTCTGTGGCGCGCCTTCGATGACGCCGGGCGAAAACAGGATGCGAAAGCTCAAACCGCCCTCGCGCCAGTCGATGTTGCGAAAACTCGAGATCGTCGCGGTGATCGGCCGGCCCGCAATGCTTATGGTGATCTCGTCGCCGACTGATAGGCCAAGCGGCGTCTGGAATTCATCGCTCAACGAGATTTCCGGCGGTCCAGCATAGTCATTGGGCCACCACTCCCCATCGACAACCGTGGATGCAGCCGGCAATTCACGCGCCCAGCTCATCGTCGTGTCGCCCTTGAACACCTCGGCGATATCGTCTGGCAGGTTTTTGAAATCCCTTGCTGGCTTGCCGTCGACGGTCGCTATCGTCCCACGCAGCATGGGAATGGTCTCCAGCTTTTCGATTGCGGGAGTATCGGCAACAAAGCTGTCGAGCGCCGGTAACTGGTCCTTGGCGACGTCGAGCAGAATGAAGGCCGGCGCATCGTCCGCCACCGTCCCATCGATCTGCGACCGCAGATTCTGGTCGAGCAGGGTGATCATCAGCAGCAACGCCAGGCCGAGCCCGAGCGAGAGCACCACAACCGGCGCCGGTGCCCCGGGTCGATGCACGGCCTTTATGGCCTGCCGTAGCGTGGCGTTCGACAGCGGTGGCAACAGCCGCAGCCCCGCCTGCAGCAACCAGGCCGCCAACCGCAGGAGGATGAACGCCACCACAGCCCCAATTGCGTACCACAGCACGAGCCGAGGCTCACCTGTGGTCAACACTGCCAGTGCGGCTATAGCGCCAAGAGCCAACAGCATTGGACCCGCTGTCCGCAACTGCAGAAAATCGCGCCAGCCCAGATTGTTTGCCGCCCCATTTGCGGCGCGAAATAGGCTCGCTGGCTTCAGCTTCTGCGCGCCCCGCAACGGCAGTAGCGCAAAGGCAAACCCGATCAGCAAGCCGAAGCCACCAGCAGCCAAAAGCGACGCCACATCAATCGTCGGTGGTAGCTCGATGCCGAGCATGTCCGACAGGATCGGCAGCGCGATCAGCGTGGTGGCCGCCCCCAGCGCCAGCCCGAGCAACACCCCGATCACGGTCAACACCATGATCTGCGTCAGAAAATGTACCATGATCCGCGCACTTGTCGCCCCAAGGCTGCGCAGGGTCGCGATCGAGCTTTGTCGCTCCGAAATATAGGCGGTTACGGCATTGGACACGCCGACCCCGCCCACCAGCAGCGACGACAGGCCCACCAGCGTCAGGAACCGCGCGAATAGATCGAAAAACCGCGCCAGGTTCGCTGTCGCGTCCTTGGGCAGCCGAATGTCCCAATCGGCATCGGGATAACTTTGCCCAAGCGCCGCAATCGCCGGCTCGGCATCGCCACCCGCCACCACGACCTTGTAGCTATATCGGCTCAACACGCCGGTCTGGTCCAGTCCTGCCGCCGCCAGTGCACTATCGGACACCAGAGCCGGCAGACCCAGTTGGAAACCTTGGGCCGCCTGATCGGGCAGGGCCAGCAAATTGCCCCGCACGATAAATTCCCCATTGCCGATCCGCAGCGTGTCGCCGACCGCAATTCCTAGCCGAACCAGAACCTGCGGATCGACCAGCGTACCGGCGCCGCCGTCCACCTCGGCCAACGCATCCCCGACAACAGAATCCGCCGGGTCGGTCGTCACGCGTCCCGCCAGCGGATAGCCCGGGCCAACGGCCTGCAAGCTCAATAAAGTGCTGCTCTCACCAGCACTCGCCCTGGCATTGATATCCACCACGCGCACGACCTGACCCAGGGCCTCGATGCTGGCGCGCTGCTCCGGTGTGATATCGTGGCCATTGCTGCGAACCTCGAAATCGCCGCCGAGGATCGCCCGTGCATCTCGATTGACGGCGCCCTGCAATGCCGCGCCTACCGAAGACACCGCTGCGATGACACCGACGCCCAGGGCGAGGCAGGCCAGCAGAACGATGAACCGGCGCGCGTCGCCCCGCAAATCGATCAAGGCGATCCGCAACCAGCCGCCAAGCCTGGTCACGCTGGAACACCCAGCTTTGTCGATGACAATTGCCCATGGCTCATGGTCAGCGTCCGGTCGGCCTTCGCCGCCAGCGCCGGATCATGAGTAATCAGGAACACCGCCGTGCCATTGTCCCGCGCCAGCGCAAACATCATCTCAATGACCCGGGCGCCGGTGTCCTGGTCCAGATTGCCGGTTGGCTCGTCGGCCAGCAAAAGTTTGGGCTTCATCACGATAGCTCGCGCCAGTCCGACGCGCTGCTGCTCGCCACCCGACAAAGCGCTTGGGCGATGATCGAGCCGCTCACCGAGCCCGACGGCTTCGAGCGCCGTCTTGGCAGCCTCGATGATCTGACGGTGCGAGCGACCGCCCTCGGCAATCTCGAGCGCCAGCGCCACGTTCTCGAGCGCCGTCATCGACGGGATGAGATGAAAGTTCTGAAACAAGATCCCCAAGTTCTGCCGCCGGAAAATCGCCAGGGCATCCTCGCCCTTGCCGGCCAAATCAGTTCCCGCCACGCTCACCAAACCGCTGCTGGCCTGTTCGAGCCCACCGAGCACCATCAGCAGCGACGTCTTGCCGCTGCCCGAGGGGCCCACCACGGCCACAACCTCGCCTGCATCCATGGTGAAGCTGATGTCCTTGAGAATGTGTAGCGGCGTTTTGCCGGAGCGCAGCGACAGGTTCATGCGTTCGGTTTGAACGACTTGTGGCATATGCGGCTCACGGTCTGGAAATCGATTGACCAGAAGTAGGCCGCGGAATGGAAAAGAAAAGCGATGCTCGGCAAAATTCTGCGTGAAGGCCTGCGGCCATTGGCCTTTGCTATAATACTGATCGGCACCATCCATCCGGCCCTGGCCGCACCCAAGACCCTGATGCTTTACGGGGATTCGCTGATGGCAGGCCTCGGCGTCGCGCCCGAGGAAGCATTTGCAGCTCAACTCCAGCAGGGCCTTGCGGCTGCTGGCGAGGATGTCACCATCGTCAACGCCAGCGTCTCCGGCGATACCTCGGGCGCGGCCCTGGCGCGTCTCGACTGGTCTCTGGCCGACAAGCCCGATGCGGTAGTCCTCGCGCTGGGCGGCAACGACATGCTGCGCAGCCTGGCGCCTGAAGCCATGGCCGAAAATCTTCGTGCCATCCTGACCCGCCTCAGGGCCGATGATATTCCGGTGCTGCTGCTCGGCATGCGTGCCAGTCCCAGCCTCGGGCAGGACTATGTCACAGCCTTCGACGCCGTTTTTCCCACGCTGGCCGCCGAGTTCGACGTGCCGCTCTATCCGTTCTTCCTCGAAGGCGTGGCCCTAGATCCAGCGCTGAACCAGCCCGACGGCATTCACCCCAACGCAGCCGGCGTGAAGATCGTCGTCGCAGCCGTGCTGCCCGAAGTCGAAAATCTGCTCGCCAGCGTCACCACGCCTTGATGTTATGCCTTCCCGGCGAGACCTTTCCAGCCCAATAGCCGCATGGCATTGGCAGTCACCAGCACTGTTGCGCCCGTATCAGCCAGGATTGCCGGCCATAGCCCCGTGACCCCGATCACCGTCGTCACCAGGAAGAACGCCTTCAGCCCCAGCGAAATCGTGATGTTCTGGCCGATATTGGCCATCGTCGCCCGCGACAGGCCAATCATATTGGCAACATCTAGCACCCGCCCATGCAAAACTGCAGCGTCTGCGGTTTCGAGTGCAATGTCGGTGCCGCCGCCCATGGCAATGCCGATGTCCGCCGCCGCGAGGGCAGGGGCGTCGTTGATGCCGTCCCCAACCTTGGCCACGGTCTTGCCACTGGCTTTCAGCTCCATCACGATGCGCTGCTTGTCCTGCGGCAACAGCTCGGCCCTTGGCGTAATGCCCAGCGCCGCGCCGATGGCGGCCGCCGTCCGCTGATTGTCGCCCGTCAGCATAACCACGTCCGTACCCAGATCCTTGAGCGCCTTGATCCCGGCAATCGCGTCAGGCCGCGGCTCGTCGCGCATGGCGATCATACCGGCCACTACGCCGTTCGCCAGCAACACCGACACCGTCTTGCCCTCGTCGTTCAACGCGACGATGCGTGCATCCATCTCGGCCCCAAGCGATACGCGTTCCCTAGCAGCGTTGGGCGATCCGAAAAACAACTCGACGCCATCGACCGTCCCGACCACGCCCTTGCCGCCGACGGCCCCCGCTTTGTCGGCCGGCGCCAGCACCAGACCGTCCTTGGTCGTCCGCGCCAGGATCGCCGTGGCTAGCGGATGGTTTGAGCCGACCTCAAGCGCCCCAGCCAGTTGCAACACCTCACGCTCGCTTCTCCCGACGCCAACGATATCGGTCACCACCGGCTTGCCGGCCGTCAGCGTGCCGGTCTTGTCGAGCGCCACCATGTCGATCTTGCCCAGCGATTCGAGTACCGCGCCGCCCTTCATCAACAGGCCGCGCCGTGCACCTGCTGACAGCGCCGCCGCAATCGCTGCCGGGGTCGAGATCACGAGGGCGCACGGGCACCCGATCAGCAGGATCGCCAGCCCCTTGTAGATCCACTCATCCCACGACGCGCCAAAGGCGAGCGGCGGCACCACTGCTACCAGCGCCGCCACGACCATGACGCCGGGCGTGTAATAGCGCGAAAACCGATCGATGAACCGTTCGGTCGGTGCCTTGGATTCCTGGGCTTCCTCGACCAGCGCGATGATGCGCGAGATCGTGTTGTCCGCTGCAGCAGCGGTCACGCGCATGCGCAATGCGCCGTCCTGGTTGATCGTCCCGGCAAACAGCTGATCGTCCACCGTTTTGCGTTTGGGCATGGACTCGCCGGTCACCGGCGCTTCATCCACAGCACTCTCGCCCGAAACGATAATCCCGTCAGCCGGCACCCGGTCGCCGGGCCGCACCAACACGATGTCGCCGATCGCCAGGCCATCCGCCGCGACCTCGCTGGTCTGCCCATCGATTTCGCGCAGTGCCGTCTTGGGCACCAGCGTCGCCAAAGCCTTGATGCTCGATCGCGCGCGGCTGGTCGCAACGCCCTCGAGCAATTCGCCCACCAGAAACAACAGCACCACGATCGCCGCTTCTTCAGCAGCATTGATGAAGACGGCCCCGATAGCCGCCACCGTCATCAGCGTTTCGATGGAAAATGGGCTGCCGTTGATCGCGCCCTGATAGGCCCGCCGGGCCACTGGCACGAGGCCCACCAGCATAGCGACGATGAACAGCCACTGCTCATACTGCGGCAGCAGCCGCCCCAGCACAAATGCCACGATCACAGCTGCGAGAGCCATCATGGTCAGCCGGGCCTTGCCCGTCTTCCACCATGGCCCCTCTTCGAAAGCATGGTCGTGCCCATGCAGACCTTCGCTTGCATCGGGCTTTGCACCGGGCGCCCCAGCAGGCGTGGGGCCATGGTCGTGTTCGTGTCCAGAATGATCGTGGTCATCGCTATTGGCATGCTCAACATCGCTTGCAACAGCCGTCTGGTCCGAACCCGCCCGCTTCGGCATCAGCGCAGTCCTGTAACCAAGGCTCGTCACTTTGTCCGCCACGCCCTGCAGATCGACGTCCGGCGCATGTGTCACCGTCATCGACCCAGCCATGACCGACACCGAGACCTCTTCGACCCCCGTCAGCCGCCCCACCGCGGTGCTGACCTTGGATGCACAGCCGGCACAGTCCATGCCCTCGACGCGGAACCGTGCGCTGTTCAAATCCTGGGCCATTATGTGCTCCTTGCAAAATCTGAGGCAAGGCGTACATGCTCTAGTCACTAGAGGAGCAAGCGCAAAATGCATCACGGTATCGCCATCGGCAAAGTTGCCGCTGCGGCTGGGGTCAAAGTCCCCACCATCCGCTACTACGAGCAAATCGGCTTGTTGCCCGCGCCAGATCGGACCGAGGGCAACCGCCGGACCTACAGCCAGTCTGAGGTCGACCGGTTGACCTTCATCCGCCATTCCCGCGAACTCGGCTTCGGTATCGACGAAATACGCACGCTGCTGACTTTGCAGGACGCGCCGCATCAATCATGTCACGAGGCTGATTCTATCGCCAAAGCGCATCTGATCGAGGTCGATCAGAAGATCGCTAGCCTCACCGCGCTCAAGGCGGAACTCCAGCGCATGGTCGACGGCTGTACCCATGGCCGCGTCGAAACCTGCCAGGTCATCGAAATCTTGGCCGACCACGGCAAGTGCGCCTATCACGATCACGCAGAGACCACCCACGCAGCTGCGTAATTAAGAGGCGGCAGCCACAAACGTCGACATCGAGACCGGGCAGGCGCCCAGCGGGTCCATTGGCGCTTGGCCGTGCAGATTGCGATTGAACACATAGCGCCTCTCGCAGACATCCCAGGCCGGAGCTTGGCGCGTCGCCTCGAAGATATCGCTGCCTTCCTTAAGGTTCTGCCAGAACGGCGCATGCTGGCTCGCAGCGTTGGCAGCCATGTTGGCTTCGGTCATGCGGAATGGCAGCAGCTGCAGCTGGAACGCCGCGTTGCCGCCCCGGAATGTCTCGCGCGCTAGCGCAAAGATTTCCTTGATCCCGGCGTCCGTCATGGCAAAGCAGCCGACCGATTTACAATCGCCATGCACCATCAGATTGGAGCCGGTTCGCCCCCAGGCCTGGTCGAACTTGTTGGGGAAGCCCACATTGAACGACAGCCAGTAGGCTGACTTCGGGTTCATCAGCCCCGGGGTGACGTTATAAAATCCTTCAGGCGACTGGTAATCGCCTTCGCGGATTTTTGGCCCGATGGTGCCCGACCATTTGCAGATCGGGTAGGTCTTGAGCAGTGCAAACTCGCCTGAGCTCGTCCGCTTCCAGACCTCGAGCTCCGAGGATTGCTTGTAGACCCGGATCACCATCGGCTCGGCCGGGGATGTCCCGATTGCCGCCATGCGATCCATCAATTCCTTCGGGATAGGCACATTCTGCCGATTGTCGCCGACGAACTGGCAAGCCGCTAACGCCATCACGGCCCCCAAAAGGCCAAAAATGCGAAGCGTGCGGAATACGACAGACAACATGCGGCCACCAAAGCTGAGCAAGCCGGCAATTTATCCCCGACAACCTTACCGAAGTCCTGCCAAAAACCGGATTGTCCGTTCACAGCACCGAGATGAGGCCAGATTTGGCGAACGCGACAAGATTGCCTTGGCTATCGTACCCGCGGCAGTGCCTTGGCTGCCAAAACTCTAGCGCTGGTACCCCGATTGATATTCGTTCCCATTGGTATCGATGCCGCTTGCTGTTGCGAGCTGACCAGCAGATAACAATTTTCTAAGCATGTACTTGCCAAGCAGCCGACGCCTGTTCGCTCGAGCGAAAAAGTCGGCCACAGAGGAACGTCCGCTTCCTCTTTGCTCTTGTCGCTGCCGATGCGGGGCAGAACGATCCAAGGGCAAATTATGGTTCGCTCAGATGACCCTGCTCAGTCCGATGCTCGCCGCTTGACCGACAGTTTGCGCGCCGGAAGCCTGCATAGCCGGCCCTATGCCCGAAACGGCAGCGTCGACGAGCAGGCGTCGACCCTCAACATCATTCTCGATGGTGGCGTGCTGCGCCAGCGTGTGCTGTCCAATGGCCGGGTTCAGACCGTCGCAGTGTATTTTCGCGACGACGTGATCAACCTCGGCATCTACGCCAGTGGCAAGCCCAGCGGAAAGGACTATCTGCTGGCGCTGGAGGGGTCGGTCATCGGATCGGTGCCCTATCACGCCGTGGCTGCAATCCAGTCGCAGGCGACGGGCAAGCGCGACGGCATTGGTGCACTCCTGGCCCGGGAGATCGGCATTGCGCATGAACGCATGACGTCATTGGGCCAACGCAGTGCCGTCCAGGCCATGGCGCATTTCTTCTGCGAGGCATTTCTGCGGTGTGTCGATCCCCTGCCGAGGCCGGGCCGGCGCGCCTTCCCGATGACCCAGTTGACGCTATCAACCGTTCTCGGCTTTTCGCCGGTGCATATAAATCGCACCTTGCAGGAGCTACGCCGGCGAAACCTGGTCGATATCATCGATCATCATCTGGTGGTTTATGACCACCGAACCCTCGCGTTCCTGGCCGACTTCGATGCCGCGTATTTAGCCGCCATCTAATGCGAATGGGATGAAAGAACTTCGTGAGTCATCGACAGCCGAAGATTCAGCCGCATCCCCGCATCGTTTTCTGTTCTTGCCGAGTATCTTAAAGAAGCTGGCGATCCCGACAGGACTCGAACCTGTGACCAACAGCTTAGAAGGCTGCTGCTCTATCCAGCTGAGCTACGGGACCGCTGGTGCCTGCCCATTTAAAGCATTTTTGCGCGATTGGAACCGCTAGTTTGTTTCGACGGCACGCCAGCGCAGATTCGGTACAAATCGCGTTGTCCACAGCGCTGCAGAACGCCGAGCAGCGCATGGGCGACGCACGCTGTTTCACTTGCGTCCATGACGGCAAAGCATTGCAGCGGGAAGACTTTTAATCCGTCGGACGTAACGGGCCGGGGAGCCATTAAACCTGCCTGTTCAGCCGCGATCTGAATCGATCTTGACAGCCATACAAGAGCTGTATGAAACTAATGCAATCGATTGCATAGATTTTTACGATCACCTTGCAGTCGGTGATTTGCAGCTGGCTCGGGATGTTTCACTCAAGAAAACAACCTTGCGGCTGGCCGCTTGCGGGGGCAATCGCCTCAAGTGATCGTTGGGAGGACATTTCTATGAATAAGTTTACCGTAGCGGCCGCGATGGCTGCTGCCTTGCTGACCTCGACCGCCGCCATGGCAGCCGATCTTGAAGTCACCCACTGGTGGACTTCCGGTGGCGAGTCGGCCGCAGTCGCCGAATTTGCCCGCCTGTTCGATGCCACTGGCAACAAGTGGGTCGATAGTGCGCTGGCTGGTTCCGGTACCGGCGCCAACCCCGTCATCATCAGCCGTATTCTTGGCGGCAACCCGATGGGCGCCACCCAGATGAACACCGGTCGCGACGCCGAAGGCCTGATCCAGGCCGGCCTGATCCGCGACCTGACCCCTATCGCCGAAGCCGAAGGCTGGAAGGATTTCTACGCCGATCCAGGCCTGTTCGACGCCTGCACCTATGACGGCAAGATCTACTGCGTCCCCGTCAACATTCACTCCTGGCACTGGCTGTGGCTGAGCGACGTGGCCTACAAGAAGGCCGGCATTGCAGTTCCAAAGGACTGGAACGAATACGTTGCGTCCTTCCCCGCACTCCGCGAAGCAGGCATTATTCCCTTCGGCCTGGCTGCTGGCTGGCCGCTGAACGGCATTCCCGGCGTTCTGCTGGCTGACGTTGGCGGCGCCGATCTCTACCTCAAGGTCAACCAGGATCACGATGCCGAGGCTGTCCGCAGCCCCGAATTCCGCAAGGTTGCCGAGGCTTGGGCTGCCATTCGCGATGTGGTCGATCCCGCTGAAGTCGTGCCGCAGTTCAGCGACGTCGCCAATCAGCTGATGGCTGGCGAAGCTGCTGGCAACATCCACGGCGACTGGATCCAGGGCGAATTCTCGGTGGCTGGCGCCAAGCCAGGCGTCGATTATGAATGCTTGCCAGGCCTTGGCCTTGCCGACCGTATCGAAGGCGGCGGCGACGCGTTCTACTTCCCTGTGCTGCCAGCGGGTACTGCCCAGGACGTCATCGATGCCCAGGAGACTTTGGCCAAGCTCCTCGTCAGCAAGGAAGCCCAGGTTGCGTTCAACCTCAAGAAGGGTTCCATGCCGATCCGGACCGACGTCGATCTTTCGACGGCCAACGACTGCATGAAGAAGGCCATTGAAATCCTCAAGGTCCCCGGCGGCCTGCTGCCATCCGGTGAAAGCCTGAATTCAAGCGACACCCAGCAGCAGCTGGACGACCTCAACCAGGAATTCTTTGCCGACAAGGGCTATTCGGTCGACGACTACATCGAGGAATACGCCAACATCATCGGTTCGGCTGACTGATCCATGAGCGAATACCCGGGGGTCGCCGCGTGCGGCCCCCGATTGGCGTTTCTCGCAGCCGGAACATGCCGCTGCCTCGCCCAACTGTTCGTAAAAAGGGAAGTGCTATGACCGACGTGCAGCGCTCTGGCGCTATTGGTCGGCCGGTGGGGGCAGAAAAGCCACCTGGTCTGCTTTACAATCTGTTTGTTCGCAACATCACCGCCAAGCTTGCCGCTTCGCCCATGGTGATGATCGTGCTTGTGGTGTTCATCGGCTGCACGCTGTGGAGCGTCTGGTTCTCCTTCACCGACAGCCGCTCGCTGCCCAACGGCGATTTCGTCGGCTGGGCTCAGTATGAGCGCCTGTTTGCCGCCCGCCGCTGGCGCATTTCGGCGACCAATCTGCTGACCTTCGGCATTTTCTCGCTGGTCTTCACCATGGTCATCGGCTTCCTGCTGGCCGTGCTGATGGACCAGAAAATCCGTTTCGAAGATGGCTTCCGCACCATCTTCCTTTATCCATTCGCGCTGTCCGGCATCGTCACCGGTCTGGTCTGGCAGTGGATCATGAACCCGACCCTGGGCCTGCAATCCACCATGCGGGGTCTCGGCTGGACCAATTTTACCTTCGACTGGATCACCAACACCGACATGGTGATCTATGCGCTACTGATTGCCGGCACCTGGCACGGCACCGGCTTCGTCATGGTGCTGATGCTCGCGGGGCTCCGCAGTATCGACGGCGAAATCTGGAAAGCCGCGCGTGTCGACGGCATCCCCACCTGGCGCACCTATCTGCAGATCGTGCTGCCCATGATGCGCGGCGTGATCGTCACCACCCTCGTCATCGTCGGCTCGGGCATCGTGCGCACCTATGATCTTGTCGTCGCACTGACCAACGGCGGACCGGGCCTGTCCTCCGAAGTGCCCGCCAAATACGTCATCAACTACATGTTCAACGCCGGCAATCTGGGGCAGGCGCTCGCTGCTTCCACTGTCATGCTGGCCGTCGTGTTCGTGATCCTGATCCCTTGGATCATTATCGAATTCGGCCCCAAGAAGACCCATTAGGAGGATCCGATGACCAATATATCGATGGTCGACGAGCCTTCGGGCCCGCGTCCCAAGCGCTCGTTCAGTCCAAGCCGCATCATCATCTATGGCATCATCTTCGTTGCCGCGCTGTATTACCTGCTGCCGCTCTATGTGATGATCACGACCTCCATCAAGGGCCTGCCGGAAATCCGCCTGGGCAACATCTTCGCACCACCGCTCGAGGTCACCTTCGAGCCTTGGGTCAAGGCCTGGACCAGCGCCTGCACCGGCCTCACCTGCAATGGCCTCGCGCCCGGGTTCTGGAACTCCGTCAAGATCACCCTGCCATCGACCATCGTTTCGGTGTTCATCGCTGCAGTCAGTGGCTATGCGCTGGTCAACTGGCGCTTCAAGGGCTCCGAGTTCTTCTTTACCTGCCTGCTGCTGGGCTCGTTCATCCCCTACCAGGTGATGCTCTATCCCATGGTGATGATCACCGCACAGCTCAAGATTTTCGGCACGCTTTGGGCCGTCATCTTGGTCCACACGGTCTTCGGCATGCCGATCCTGACCCTGCTGTTCCGTAATTACTTCGCCTCGCTGCCCCAGGAATTGTTCAAGGCCGCCCGCGTCGACGGCGCTGGGTTCTGGCGGATTTTCTTCCAGATCATGGTGCCGATGTCGCTGCCGATCTTTGCCGTCGCCATCATCCTGCAGGTCACCGGCATCTGGAACGACTTCCTGTTCGGCGTGGTTTTTGCCGGCACCCAGAACTACCCGATGACCGTACAGCTCAACAACATCGTCAATTCCGCGCAGGGTGTGCGGGAATACAACGTCAACATGGCCGCCACGATCCTGACTGCAGCCGTCCCGCTGATCGTCTATTTCGTCTCCGGCAAATGGTTCGTGCGCGGCATCGCCGCTGGCGCGGTGAAGGGTTAATACCTATGCAAAGCAGTGTTTCCATCAAAGACGTCTCGCTCGATTTCGGCGCGGTCAAAGTGCTGCGCAACCTCAATCTTGAAGTGGGGCAGGGCGAGTTCATCGTGCTGCTTGGGCCCTCCGGTTGCGGCAAGTCCACCTTGCTGAACTGCATTGCCGGCCTGCTCGACGTCACCAGCGGCCAGATCCACATCGGCGGCAAGAACGTCACCTGGGCCGAGCCCAAGGACCGCGGCATCGGCATGGTGTTCCAGTCCTACGCGCTTTACCCGCAGATGACCGTCGAACGAAACCTCAGCTTCGGCCTCCGCGTCGCTGGCATGCCCAAGGAAGAAATCAACAAGCGCGTCAAGCGGGCTGCCGAAATCCTGCAGCTCGAGCCGTTCCTTGAACGCAAGCCGGCCAACCTCTCCGGCGGCCAGCGCCAGCGCGTCGCCATCGGTCGTGCCCTGGTGCGCGATGTCGACGTGTTCCTGTTCGACGAGCCGCTGTCCAACCTCGACGCCAAGCTGCGCAGTGATCTCCGCGTCGAGATCAAACGGCTGCACCAGCGGCTCAAGAACACCATGATCTACGTGACCCACGACCAGATCGAAGCGCTGACCCTGGCCGATCGCATCGCCATCATGAAGAACGGCGAAATCCAGCAGCTGAGCGATCCGCACACCATCTACAACAGCCCGGTCAATCTCTATGTCGCCGGCTTTATCGGCTCGCCCTCGATGAACTTCCTGCAGGGCACGCTCAACGGCACGACTTTCACCGCCGAAGACGGCACGATCATTCCGGTTGGTACCTACAAGTTCGCCACGCCTCCGACCGGCTCCACCAAGGCTGTCCTCGGCGTGCGTCCCGAGCACATCGTCATGAACGACGAGGCCCGCCGCATGCCGTTCTCGACCGAAGTCGAGATCGAAATCGTCGAACCCATGGGCTCCGACACGCTGGCCTGGACCAATATCGCCGGTCACCCCGTCACCTTCCGCGCCGACAGCGATGTGATCCTCACCGTTGGACAGAAGCTTATCGTCGGCTTCGATCCCGCGCGTGGCTCGATTTTCAACGCTGAAACCACCAACCGGGTCTGATCCCATCAGGTGGGGCATTGATTGCCCCACCATCTTACTTTTCGGCTGCCGCGCCTGCTCGCTCCACGCGACGCGCCCCGGCCCAATCCCTATCAAGGCATCCAGATCGATGCCCATCCAGCAAACCTACCAGGAGGCCTCAATGACCGAATTGTCATTCCAGCTCTATAGTGCCCGCAACGTCCCCTCGCTCCCCGATTTCCTCGCCACCCTTGGGTCGCTCGGCTACACCCAGGTCGAGGGCTACGGCGGGCTCTATGACGACGCTGCTGGTCTTGCCGCCAATCTCACCAAGAACGGCCTGACCATGCCGACCGGCCATTTCGGCCCGGCCCAGGTCAAGGATGTCTCGACTACGCTCAAGACCGCCGAAACGCTCGGCATCAAGCGCATCTATTGCCCCCATATCGGCCCGGAGGGCCGCAGCGAAGACGAATCCAAATGGCTCGAGCTGGCTGAAATGCTGGCGGAGGCTTCCGAAGCCTACACCAAGGAAGGCTATGGCTTCGGCTGGCACAACCATGATTTCGAATTCAAGGCGACCACCAGCGGCCGCACGCCGATGGAAATCCTGCTTGAAACCGCACCCAAGATCGAATGGGAAGCCGACGTTGCCTGGATCGTGCGCGGCAAGGCCGACCCGATCGAATGGTTCGAAAAATACGGCGACCGCATCACCGCCGTCCACGTCAAGGACATTGCCCCTGCGGGCGAAGCGCTTGACGAAGATGGCTGGGCCGATGTGGGCCAAGGCGTGCTCAACTGGGACGACCTGATCACCAAGGTGCAGTCCAAGACCAAGGCGCAGTATTTCGTCGCCGAACACGACAAGCCCTCCGACGCGGTGCGCTTCGCCACCCGCTCGATCGCTGCCGCCAAGAACTGGAAGTAAGCAAAATGGCAAAGACCTTTGGCGTCGGCATCATGGGTGCCGGCAATATCTCTGGCGCCTATCTGCGCCTCGCGCCCCTGTTCAAGGGGCTCGAAGTGCGCGCGGTTGCCGACATCGTTCCTGCGGCCGCGCAAAAGCGGGCCGAGGAATTCGGTGTCCAGGCTCAGACTCCGGACGAGCTGCTGAAAAACAGCGAACTCGACGTCATCGTCAACCTGACGATCCCCGCCACGCACTACAGCGTGTCGATGGACATCATCTCGGCCGGCAAGCACGCCTATTCCGAAAAACCCTTTGTGCTGTCGCTGGAAGAGGGCCTCGCGCTCAAGTCGGCATCCGACGAGCGCGGCCTCAAGGTCGGTTCGGCTCCCGATACCTTCCTCGGCGGTGCCCATCAACAGGCGCGCGAAATCATCGACAGTGGCCAGCTCGGCAAGATCATGAGCGGCACCACCCACGTCATGAGCCGTGGCATGGAGCATTGGCATCCCAATCCCGAATTCTTCTTCCAGCCCGGCGGCGGCCCGATTCTCGATATGGGCCCATATTACATCACCGACCTCATCCACTTGCTGGGTCCGATCAAGCGGCTGTCGGCCTTTACCAACATGGCCCGCACCGAGCGTGAAGTAACCGCAGAAGGTCCCTACAAGGGCACTTTCGTCAAGGTCGGCACGCCAACCACCATCCACGGCATTCTCGAATTCGTCTCCGGCGCCATCATCACCACCGGCGCCAGCTGGGATGTCACGGCCCACGGCCACCACAACATCGAGCTTTACGGCACCGATGGCTCGATCTTCGTGCCCGATCCGAACTTCTTCGGTGGCGAGCTGATCACTTCCAACGTCGCTGGCGAACGCACCACGGTTACCCCCTGGGATCATCCGTTCGGGATCGCCAACCAGGACCTCGACAAGCCGTCGCCGCGCGCCAACTATCGCACGGCGGGCCTTGCCGACATGATCGCTTCGATCGACGGCGGCTATAAAGCCCGCTGCGGGCTCGACGTGGCCCTGCACGCGGTCGATGTCATGACGAGCTTGCTGAAGGCTGGCGAAACGGGCGAGGTCATCACCCTGACCACCACCTGTGAACGCCCGCTGGCGCTGACCCCCGCCGACGCCCAGGCGCTGCTGAAATGATAAACTGAGGTGCGTACCTCATTGACAGGCCCCCGGGCCTGTCAAACAATGCCGTTAGCAATGACAAGGCCCCGCCAGCGTCAGGGGCCGCAGCGAGGAGCACAATCATGCGCACCATCAAGGGGCCAGCAATCTTTCTGGCGCAGTTCGCCGGCGACACGGCACCGTTCAATTCATTCGACGCCATTTGCGGCTGGGCCGCGGGCCTGGGCTATAAGGGCGTGCAGATTCCGACCTGGGTCGGCAGCCTGATCGATCTCGAAAAAGCTGCCACCTCCAAGACCTATGCCGATGAGTTGGCCGGGGTTGCCGCGAGCCATGGCCTCCAGATCACCGAGCTTTCGACTCACCTTCAGGGCCAGCTTGTTGCAGCCCATCCGGTCTATGACACCATGCTCGATGGCTTTGCCCCGGCTGCCGTCCACGGCAATCCCAAGGCCCGCCAGGAATGGGCCGTGCAGCAACTGCATTGGGCCGCCAAGGCCTCGCAGAACCTCGGCTTGACCGAACACGCGACCTTCTCGGGCGCTCTCGCCTGGCCGTTCCTCTATCCATTCCCCCAGCGCCCCGCCGGCCTTGTCGAAGAGGCCTTCGACGAACTTGCCCGCCGCTGGACCCCGATTCTGAATGCCATGGACGAAAACGGCGTTGATCTTTGCTACGAGATCCATCCCGGCGAAGACCTGCACGACGGCATCACCTACGAGATGTTCCTCGAGCGCGTGAACAACCACCCGCGCGCCAATCTGCTCTACGATCCAAGCCATTTCGTGCTGCAGCAGCTGGATTATCTGGACTACATCGACATCTACCACGAGCGCATCCGGATGTTCCACGTCAAGGATGCCGAGTTCAATCCAACCGGCCGTCAGGGCGTTTACGGCGGCTACCAGAGCTGGATCAACCGGGCAGGGCGCTTCCGCTCGCTGGGCGACGGCCAGGTCGATTTCGCCTCGGTATTCTCCAAGATGGCGCAATACGACTTCGCCGGCTGGGCCGTGCTCGAATGGGAATGCGCCATCAAGCACCCCGAAGACGGTGCGCGCGAAGGTGCCGAGTTCATCAAGAACCACATCATCCGCGTGACCGAACACGCCTTCGATGATTTTGCCTCGGCTGGCACCGATCTTGCCGCCAATCGCAAGATCCTCGGTCTGAGCTAGGAGACTTCGCATGGCTGAAAACGGCGCAAAACGCATTCGCTTGGGCATGGTCGGCGGCGGCACGGGAGCCTTCATCGGTTACGTCCACCGCGTTGCGTCCCGCATCGACGGCGATTACGATCTGGTAGCCGGGGCACTGTCGTCGCGCCCCGACGTCGCCCTCGAGTCCGGCCGCAATATCGGCCTGGCCGAAGACCGCATCTACACCTCCTACGAGGAAATGGCGCGTGCCGAATCGGCGCGTCCGGACGGCATCGAAGCTGTCTCGATCGTCACGCCCAATCACATGCACTATGGCCCGGCCAAGGCATTTCTCGAAGCCGGCATCCATGTCATCTGCGACAAGCCGATCACCTCCACCTTGGAAGATGCCCGCAAGCTTGCGGAGATCCAGCCCAAAAATGGCGCGCGCTTTCTGCTGACGCACAACTACACCGGCTATCCGCTGATCCGTCAGGCGCGCGAGCTCGTCGCCTCCGGCGCCTTGGGCAAAATCCGCGTCATCCAGGCTGAATACCCTCAGGATTGGCTGACTGAACCCACCGATGACGACAACAAGCAGGCCTCCTGGCGCACCGACCCCGCCCGCTCCGGCGCTGGCGGCGCCATCGGCGATATCGGCACCCACGCCTATAATCTGCTGCGCTTCGTTACCGGCCTCAAAACCGATTCGGTCTCTGCCGACCTCACGAGCTTCGTCGAGGGCCGCAAGCTCGACGACAACGTCCATATCATGCTGCGCTTCGAAGGCGGCGCCAAAGGCATGCTGTGGGCCAGTCAGGTGGCAGTCGGCAGCGAAAACGGCCTGCAGCTGCGCGTCTATGGCGACAAGGGCGGCATCGAGTGGCGCCAGGACAATCCCAACTACATGTGGTTCACCGAGTTCGGCAAACCCAAGCAGTTGCTGACCCGCGGTGGCGCCATCTCCGGCAACGCCGCCTCAACCATGAACGTGCGCATTCCGTCAGGCCACCCGGAGGGTTACCTCGAAGCTTTCGCCACGCTCTACAGTCAATTTGCGGCCGTCATCCGCGGTGAAGGCGAGGCCTATGAGGGCTTGCTGCCGACTCTTGCCGATGGCGTCGAAGGCATGGAATTTATCACTGCCGCGGTCGAATCGAGCAAGAACGACGGCAAATGGACCAAACTCGGCAGCGTCTGAAACTAGTCTTTGCTCAGCAACAAAAAGGCGCCCGCGGGCGCCTTTTTCATTGAATTTGTTTGACCGTATATCCAGCCTGTTCCAGCAGATTCAACACGCTACCTTCGCCGGTCAAATGCGCTGCGCCGACAACCACAAGCGCCTGCGTATTTTCCTTCAGCATGCCTTCCAGCGACGGAATCCAGTTCTTGTTCCGCGCATAGATCAGCCGGTCCATGAACGCGCTCTGGGCTCCACCGACATCTTCGAGGAAAAGCTCGGCCATCCGGTCCGTTTTGCCTTGCAACCAGCTGGACACCATCTTGTCCGTGATCTTGGGAATGCGGTCAGCCTCGTTGAGTGTGTATTCCAGCATCTCGATCTGCTCTTCAGCCGTACCGCCAGACAGCACAGCCAATTGCTCGTCTCCGGTCTCGAGATAGCGCTGCCGCTCGACTGGCAGTTCGGGCTGCAGCACATACTCCACGCCCTGTGCCGTCAGCCCCGAGGATGCCATGGCCGCAACCGAAACCGTATTCGTCGCCATCCAGGGCTTCATGGCAAGAACGGTGCCCATCGGGATGTGGACGGCATCGAGCAGAGCCCTAAGTTTGGTCTCTGCTGCCGCGTCGATAACATCGGTCAGCAAGGTGCCATCGGTATAGATACCCGTCGCGAATGACTTGGCGCCGATATCGGCCATGGCAGCCGGGCCGACATCGGCCTCGAACACCACCTGGTCGGCTTTTGCCATCACCTGATCGAACAATGCGGTTCGCCAGTTCGCCTCAGGTGGCAGGATATGGATCGAACCAAACAGCCAGATCGAGCTGTCCGCGTCGCGCACTTCCCACATTGCAGGAGCCGCCACGGCCGGGGAGGCGAGCGTCAGCCCGGCGATCAAGGGGGCAAGCATCCGGCCGCTTTTCAACATCAGCGTGTCTCCTCTAGGTCTCAGACCTAGATAGGCGACCCACCGGTAAAACCCAAGCCTGGGACTGGAAACGAGAACTGAAATTCGATGCTGGACCAAAAACAAATGCGCCACAATCGCTTGTGACGCATCGTAAATCTCAGGTTTTAGACCGGCTCAGTGGGTCCAGGGCGTCTTGCGATCGGCCCGGAAATTGTCCGGATAGCTCTGCTTCTTGGGCGTCGCGTCATGCGCGGGCTGCACCGAATAGGCAATGCCGTTTTTCTGGGCGTAGGCCTCGGCGGCTTCCTGGGTCTCGAACGACAGCTTGACTTGCTGGCGCGTATCGCTTGAACCGGTATAGCCCATCAGCGGCTCGATCTGCCGCGGTGCGGTGAGTTCATGCACCAGCACCCAGTTCTTGGATTTGCCTTTTCCGGACTGCATTGCAGTCTGTGCGGGGCGGTAGATACGGGCGGTCATGCAGGGTCCTCAACACGAGACGCGACGCTAGATGTGATGGTCGGAGTACAAAGATTCGAACTTTGGACCCCCGGTTCCCAAAACCGGTGCTCTACCAGGCTGAGCTACACTCCGAGATCACCGCCGTCACCTAGCGTGTTCGATTGCAAAGGGCAAGCATGGTTTTGCGCTCTTTGTGGTATTGTCGTATTTCGCTGTTAACAGATCGTCGTAATGAGAAATTTGACCGCGCGCTGGCCACTCGGCCTCTGTGACAAAAACTGCGCTGACTTCACAGTCAGGCTGGGCTTCGTATTGTTCATCCTGGTGTTTTTCGACGTCTTCGTATCGTACACGCTGCAGGAACTTCCCGCGATGTGGCGGGCGCCCTTCGAGTTCGTCACCGGTTTCGGTCTTGCCGAGTGGGCGCTCATCCCATGTCTGGTGGCTCTTGTGCTCTCCTTTGGCGGCCGTTTTCTGGCGCCCGCCGGCTTGTGGCGCCGTGCTTCTGTTCAATTGCTCCAGCTGTCGAGCTTCATTTTCCTCGCCATCGGCGCCACCGGACTGCTGACCAACCTACTCAAACGTTTGATCGGTCGTGCGCGTCCATTGGAGTTTGCCCACACGGGCGTCTTCAACTTCCATGCCGTTTTCAACGAGTGGAACTTCCAGAGTTTTCCGTCTGGCCACACGACAACAGCCATGGCGACGGCTTTCGTCGTCGGCTTTGTGGCCCCTCGATTCTTTAAGCTGACCCTACTCATTGCTCTGACCACCGGCATTTCCCGTGTGGTCATCGGCATGCACTATCCCACCGACATCGTTGCCGGCTTCGTCATAGGGACACTCGGTGCCTATCTGGTGCGCAATATTTATGCGCACCACGACGTGCTCTTTTTCGAGAACGCCGACGGCACCATCATTTTCAAAGGCGTCCCTGACCTCGCCCTGGCCTGCCGTAAGGCCCTCAGCGCGCTATGGCGTATCGCGCCAATGCGTCGGACAGGTCGGCCTTGAGGTCGTCGACGCCCTCGAAGCCGATGTGCAAGCGGAACAGATTGCCCTCCTCGGTCCACGGCTTGGCGGTGCGGTTTTTGCCGAGCTTCACCGGCAGGCAGAGGCTCTCGTAGCCACCCCAGGAATACCCCATCGAAAAAAGGCGCAAGTGGTCAACGAAGGCCGCCACCGAGGCGCGTGGCGCTGGCTTGAGCAGCACCGAGAACAGGCTACCCGATCCGCTGAAGTCGCGTTTGAACAGCGGATGGTCGGGATGGCTCGGAAGGGCCGGGTGCAACACCTTGAGCACCTCGGGCTGATGCTCCAGCCAACCCGCGATCTCCAAAGCCCGGTCTTGATGCTCCTTCATCCGTATCGCCAGCGTCCGCAGCCCACGCGCCACGAGGAATGCATCATCGCCCGATGTGAAAAATCCCAGCGCAGCGCGGTTGGCTTCAACCGTCGGCCAGGCTTCTTCGGTCGCCGAAATCGTGCCTGCAAACGCGTCCGAGTGCCCGACGAACATCTTGGTGCCGGCATGCACCACCAGGTCGGCGCCCAGTTTGATCGGCTGCAAATAAAGCGGGCTGGCCCAGCTGTTATCGACGATCAGCCGCGCCCCATGCTCGTGCGCCACCTTGGCCAGCGCCGGAATGTCCTGCACCTCAAACGTCAGCGAGCCCGGACTTTCCGCCAACACTGCCCGCGTATTGGGCAGCATCAGCGCAGCAAGGCCAGCGCCGATCCGCGGATCGTAGTAGCGCACGCTGATTCCCATGCGGGTTAGGAAGCCGTTGCCAAAAGTCCGGCCAGGCTCATAGGCGCTATCCGAGATCAGCACATCGTCGCCCGCCTTGAGGCAACTCAGCAGCGCCACGGTGATAGCCGCCAGCCCCGACGGCAGCAGCCGTGTGCGGTAAGCCCCTTCAAGAGCCGTGACCACAGCCTCGACACTTTCCGTTGTCGGATTGCCGGCCCGGCCATAGAGAAAGCGCTGCTCCTGCGTTTCTATATCGTCCAGCGTTTTGAAAATAACCGTAGAGCCGCGATACACCGGCGTATTGACGAAACCAAACTGCTCGTCCGGTGCGCGCCCCCCATGACTGAGCAAGGTCTCGATGGACATTCCGGGCTCACTGCCGCTTTTCATATCATTCATTGTAGGCTCGCTGCTCAAAATCGGGTCAATACACAGGCAATGTCTATTTTGGCGACAGCATTGCTGTCCTAAGTCCTGAACGGCTCTTGACGCGCCATTCAATTGACGCTTGCATGCTTACCAGCATCAGTACCGTCCCACAAAGGCGGTGGTGCCACCAGGTACGAGGGCGCAAGCCTTATGAGACTTGGGACACATGGTCAGGAAACAAAAGGCGACACCAATGCATAAAATGCTTCTCACCTTCGCAACTGCGGCCTCGCTTGGCCTCGTTGCGACGGCGGCTCAAGCTGCAACTCTCGATGACGTCAAGGCCAAGGACTACGTTCAGTGCGGTGTCACCGGCGGCGTCCCCGGCTTCTCCGCTCCAGACGCCAATAACGTCTGGACTGGCCTTGAAGTCGATTTCTGCCGCGCCGTTGCATCGGCTATTTTCAACGATGCCGGCAAGGTTCGCTACACGCCCCTGACCAGCCAGGAACGCTTCGCTGCCCTTTCGGCTGGCGAAATCGACATCCTGTCGCGCACCACCACCTGGACGATGAGCCGCGATACCGATCTAGGCATCAGCTTCGTCGGCACCATGTATTATGACGGCCAGGGCTTCATGGTTCGCAAGGCCGACGGCATTGCCTCGGCTCTCGATCTGTCCGGCGCCGCTATCTGCATCGAATCAGGCACCACCACCGAGCTGAACGCGGCCGACTATTTCGCTGCCAACAATCTCGAATTCAACACCGTCGTGTTCGTCGACCAGGACGAAGTCGTGAAGGCCTATGAAGATGGCCGTTGCGACGTTTACACCACCGACGGCTCGGCTCTTGCTGCCGAACGCTCCAAGTTCGCCGTTCCAGACGATCACATCATTCTGCCCGAGATCATCTCCAAGGAACCCCTTGGTCCAGTGGTTCGCCAGGGCGACGACCAGTGGTTCAAGATCAACCGTTGGGTCTACTACGCACTGCTCGAAGCTGAAGAACTGGGCGTCACCTCGTCCAACGTCGACGAAATGCTCGGCTCCGACAACCCAGCGATCAAGCGCCTGCTCGGCGTCGAAGGCGACTTCGGTGCTCCGATTGGCCTGACGAAGGACTGGGCTTACCAGATCATCAAGCTGGTAGGTAACTATGGCGAATCGTTCGACCGCAATGTCGGCACCGCGACCCCGATCGGCCTCGAGCGCGGCCTGAACGCGCTGTGGACCAACGGCGGCCTGCAGTACGCACCGCCAATCCGCTAACGGCGACAACAATCCCGGCGCATCCATCAGGGTGCGCCGGAATTGGTTCGGACCGGCGACGATTTCGATTAGCAACTATGCTGACTTGGTTTTCATGCGCATGGCATAAAGCCATGTTTGCATAGCCGTTTTCGTATTTCTGGCGCCTGGTTCTCAACAAAGGAACGCATGCCCTATGGCGGTGCAAGACAATATCGGCGGGAAGGTTTCGCGGCCCTCGCTCCTCAATGACCCGGTTTTCCGCGGCATCGTTTATCAGGTGCTGGTTGCCGTCGCGGTCGTCGGCTTCATCAGCTGGATCGTCCTAAACACCGCACAGAATCTGGCGGCACAAAACAAGACGACCGGTTTCGATTTCCTGTTCCGCACGGCGGGCTTTGATATCAGCTTCACGCTGTTTCCCTGGAGCCGGACCTCGCTGTACTGGCAGGCCTTCCTCGCCGGCCTGCTCAATACGCTGCTGGTGGCAGTCATCGGCATCTTCTTCGCGACCCTCCTCGGTTTTGCCCTGGGCATCGCACGGCTTTCTTCCAATTGGCTGATTTCGCGGGTTGCGACGGTCTATATCGAAACGATCCGCAATATCCCGCTGCTGCTGCAGCTGTTCTTCTGGTATTTCGCGGTTCTCAAGGCCATGCCCGCGGTACGGCAGTCCTTCGCGCTGCCGCTCGATATCTTCATCAACCAGCGTGGCCTGATGGTGCCCCGGCCGATGCCGGACCATGAGTTCATCTGGGTCATCGTCGCCATAGTCGTGGCCCTCATTGCCGCGATTGCGCTGGGCATCTGGGCGACCCGCGTCCGCACTGCCACTGGCCGCTATCCCGCCCCGGTCATCCTGGCGGCTCGCATTGCCGACGGCGTCGTGACCTTCCTCGTCGCCCTGCTTGCCTTCACTTTCCTCTCCAACATGATCGACGGCGTCACCATGCCGATCCGGCTGGGAGCGTCGCTGCTCATCGCCGTGGTGTCGGTAACCCGCTTCGCGCCGTTTGGCAGGGCCAGTGTAGCGTTCGTGTTTGGACTCACCATCCTTTATGCGCTGCTGACCTCGATGTTCCCGGCCGTTCCCCAATTGGTGGTTGCAGCCGGTTGCCTTGCTGCAGGCGCCTTGTTCGCCTGGGTGGTGTTCGATCGCGCCAGCAACACGCCGCCGACGGAGGCGCGGTTCCCGCTGGCACTGCTGATCCTGATCGTCATCGCCTTTCCTGCCCTGGTCTATTGGGGCACCAATGCGCAACTGGCGTTCGAACTGCCCGTGCTCGAACGGTTCAACTTCAAGGGCGGCGTCCAGCTGCCGCCCGAGCTGGTCGCCCTGGTCTTTGGGCTGACCATCTACACCGCAGCCTTTATCGCCGAAAACGTCCGTGGCGGCATTCGCGCCGTCAGTGGCGGTCAAACCGAAGCGGCCCAGTCACTGGGCCTCAAGGAAGGCGATCGCCTGCGTCTGGTGGTTATTCCCCAAGCCATGCGCGTCATCGTGCCCCCACTGACCAGCCAATACCTTAACCTCACCAAGAACTCGTCGCTCGGTGCGGCAATCGGCTATCCCGAACTAGTCAACGTCTTTACCGGCACGACCCTCAACCAGACCGGCAAGGCCATCGAGGTTATCGCCTTGACCATGGCGGTCTATCTGACTTTCTCGCTGCTGACTTCGGCTTTCATGAACTGGTATAACGGGCGAGTGGCCCTGGTGGAGCGCTAGGACCATGGCAAGCGATACTGCATACATCCGCGAGGATTTCGTTCCGGCCAAACCGGCGCCCGGCCGCACCGGCGGGCCCATCCTGTGGCTGCGCCGCAACCTTTTCAACACGCCATCGGACTCGATCCTGACCATTCTGGGCATGATCTTCCTGCTTTGGGCCGTCCCGCCGATCTATAATTTCCTGATCGGCCATGCCGTGATGCCCGGTGGTACGGTCGAGGAATGCCGCGTCGAAGGCGCTGGTGCGTGCTGGGCTTATATCTATGCGCGCTTCAATTTCTTCATCTACGGCTTCTACCCGATCGATCAGTATTTCCGTCCAAACATCGTCTTCATCCTGGGCGCTGCACTGATCCTGCCGCTGCTGATCCCGACCGCGCCGTTCAAACGCATCAATGCGCTGCTGTTCTTCGTGGTCTACCCGATCGTCACCTATTACTTGCTGACCGGTGGCGTTTTCGGTCTCAGCTACGTGCCGACAGGGCAGTGGGGTGGCCTGCTCGTCACGCTGATCATCTCCCTCGTCGGCATCATCTGCTCGATTCCCTTGGGCATCCTCCTTGCCTTGGGGCGGCAATCGACCCTGCCGATCATCAAGACGCTCTGCGTCATGTTCATCGAACTGTGGCGTGCCGTGCCGCTGATCACCGTGCTGTTCATGGCTTCGATCATGCTGCCGTTGTTCATGCCGACGGGTACCAACGTCGACAAGCTCCTGCGAGCCCTCGTCGGCGTGACGCTGTTTTCGTCTGCTTATCTGGCCGAAACCGTGCGCGGTGGTCTCCAGGCTTTGCCACGCGGCCAATATGAGGCCGGCGCGTCGCTGGGTCTCGGCTACTGGAAACGAACCTATTTCATCATCCTGCCGCAGGCGCTCAAGCACGTCATTCCGGGGATCGTGAACAACTTCATTGCCCTTTTCAAGGACACCTCGCTGGTGTCGATCGTGGGCATTTTCGATCTGCTCAACACGGTTCAATCGGCCAGTTCCGATATCGAATGGGCATCTCCAACCCAGGCTGTAACCGGCTATGTCTTTGCCGCTTTCATGTTCTGGATTTTCTGTTTCGCCATGTCTCGCTATTCGCTCTGGATGGAGCGGCGTCTGGACACTGGGCACAAGAGGTAAGTGATGAGCCAACTCTCAGAGTCGATGGCCGAAACCACCGTCAAGCCGACTGCCATGGAAGTATCGACCACCGATGTCGCCATCGACGTGATCGGCATGCACAAATGGTATTCCGATTTTCACGTGCTGCGCGACATCAACCTCAAGGTGATGCGCGGCGAGCGCATCGTCATCGCCGGACCGTCCGGTTCGGGTAAATCGACGCTGATCCGCTGCATCAATCGCCTGGAAGAGCACCAGGAAGGCCAGATCATCGTCAACGGCACCGAGCTCACCGCCGACCTCAAGCGCATCGACGAGGTGCGGCGTGAAGTGGGCATGGTGTTCCAGCACTTCAACCTGTTCCCACATTTGACGATTTTGCAGAACTTGACCTTGGCCCCGATCTGGGTGCGCGGCATTCCCAAAGCCGAGGCCGAGGCGACCGCCATGCACTACCTCGAACGCGTGAAAATCCCCGAGCAGGCCAATAAATTTCCCGGCCAGCTGTCGGGTGGCCAGCAGCAGCGCGTGGCTATTGCCCGCTCGCTCTGCATGCAGCCGCGCATCATGCTGTTCGACGAGCCGACCTCGGCTCTCGATCCTGAAATGGTCAAGGAAGTCCTCGAGGTCATGATTAGCCTAGCCGAAGAAGGCATGACCATGATCTGCGTGACCCATGAAATGGGCTTCGCCCGCCAGGTCGCCAACCGCGTGATCTTCATGGATCAGGGCCAGATCGTCGAGCAGAACGATCCGGAGAATTTCTTCTCCAATCCACAGCACGAACGCACCAAGCTGTTCCTCAGCCAGATCCTGCATTAGACCTCTCTGCCAGACGCCTGGTCGATCGCTCATGGCGATTGACCGGGCCGTCCAGCCCGACAATATGGGCCGGATAACCGCAGGACGGGTGATGCAAAGCAAATTTTGGCTGAAACTTTCGGCACTGCTGGCCCTGTTGGCAGCGGCGATTCTGCCGGCAGCAGCGCAGACGACGCTTGAAACGGTGCGCGAGCGGGGCTTCCTCGTTTGCGGTGCCACCAATCCGATTCCCGGCTTTGCGCAGCAGGACGCCGACGGCCGCTGGTCGGGGTTCGACGTCGACTTTTGCCGCGCCGTTGCTGCAGCCGTGCTGGGCGATCCCAATCTGATCGAATTCCGCTCGCTGCGGGGCGAGACCCGCTTTGCCCCGCTCCAGACCGGGACGGTCGACCTGCTGACCCGCAGTGGCGCCTGGACGGAACGGCGCGATACGCTGTACGGCGCGACTTATGTCGGCACGGCTTTCTTCGATGGGCAGGCGTTTCTCGTCCCCCAACCGCTGGGTGTCGTCTCCGCCTTCGAACTCGATGATATCAGCGTCTGCGTCATCGACGGCGGCGAAGAACTCGAACGCCTGCAGGAGTTCTTTTTCGCCAACCAGGCCCGCTACACCGAAGTCCCCTACGAAGATGTCAGCGATCTTTCCGTCGCCTATCAGGCCGGCCTCTGCCAGGCCGTCTCCGCCTCGGGCCGGAATTTGCAGGCCATCCGTCGCGCCTTGCCCGAGCCTAACGCCCATCGCATCCTGCCCGAACGTATTTCCAAGGAGCTCCTCGGCCCCCTCGTGCGCGAGGGCGATCCACAATGGTTCAACATCGTGCGCTGGACGCTGTTCAGCCTGATCAACGCCGAGGAAGTGGGCATCACCTCGCTGAACATCGCCTCCATCTCAGGCTCGCGCAATCCGGCGATCCGGCGCATTCTGGGCGTCGAGGGCGATTTCGGTACGCCGCTCGGCCTCAGCAAGACCTTCATGGCCGATGCCATCGCCGCCGTGGGCAACTACGCCGAGCTGTATGACCGCCACTTCGGTCCGCAAACCGGCGCCGCTTTGTTGCGCGGGCAAAACGCCCTCTGGACCAATGGCGGATTACTCTACGCCCCGCCGGTGCGCTGATTCGAACTCTCAAGTTGAACGGCTAAGCCACGAAGTTTCCAGCGCTTTCTGCCAGCCTCACAGCACCGGCGACAGCAGCTTTGCCGCCTGCGTCGCAAACCGCATCGGCAGCGAGCGTCCCTTGGCTTCTTCCATGCTCACCCGACGGCAGAGCTTGAAATCCTCCAGCAGCATGGCTTCGACATTGTCGATGGTGTGCCGGTCGGCAAACCACAGCGTGATTTCAAAGTTGATGGCGAACGACCGATTGTCGAAATTGACGCTGCCGATGGTGGCGATCTGATCGTCCATCAGCACGACCTTCTGGTGCAGGAAACCGTCCTCGAACCGATACACGTCGACGCCGTGCTCCACCATGGAATCGGCGTGCGCAATGCTCGCCAGCCAGACCATTTTGTGGTCCGGCTCGTCCGGCAGCATGATGCGCACATCGACGCCCCGCAGCTTGGCGGCAAACAGCGCGGTGCGGATATCGGTGTCGGGGACGAAATAGGGGCTGACGATCCACAAGCGTTGACGGGCCCGCCCGATTAAATCGGTGAAGGCGATGGCGCATTCCTCGAGCTTGTCCGCCGGGCCGCTGCCCATCACCAGCACCGATTCGCTGCCCGGTCGCGCCACCGTCTCGGGTGGCGCCGATGGCAGCACTTCGCCCGTGGCCCATTCCCAGTCCTCGCGGAACAGCAGGGCGCAGCCCAGCGTCGCGGGTCCGGTGACCTTGACGTGCGTATCGCGCCAGCGGCCGAACTTGGGGTCCTCGCCGAGATATTCGACGCCCACATTGTGCCCGCCGACCCAGGCCTGCTCGCCATCGACGACAACGATCTTGCGATGGTTGCGATAGTTGATCCGCGTCGGTCCGTAGAAGCGCAAAAACTTGTGCCGCTGGTTGAAGCCGGCAACCTTGACGCCGGCCTCGCGCAACTGCGTGCGAAAGCGCTTGGGCATGCCCGTACTGCCCACGTCGTCGTACAGAAAATACACCTTTACCCCGGCGTTGGCGCGCTCGATCAGCCGCTCGGCCAGTTCCTTGCCCAGCGCGTCGTCGCGGACGATGTAGAACTGGACCAGAAGGTAATTTTTCGCCGTGGCAATCCCGGCAAAGATCGAATCGAACGTCGCCTTGCCATCGACCAGGATTTCCACGGTGTTTCCCGTCAGGAACGGCACCTCCGAAACCTTGACTTGCACCGGCCATTGGTCGCCCGTCTCGCGATCGATCAGCGCCAGATCCTTGGCCCGCAGCGGGCGCGCCGCACGGCCATTGCGGATCCGGTCGGTGGCGTAGTCGTCGAAGGCCTTCCAGCCGAAAATCATGTAGAGAAATGCGGTCGGGAAGGGCAGCAACGCCAGCGACAGCAGCCAGGCAATCGAGCCCTGCGAGGTGCGCGAATTCATGATCTCGCGATAGGCGCAGATCGCTGCCAAGACGTAGAGGGCGCCGGTAATCAGCGCGAGCAGGCTGAAGTCCGATACGATCGTGCGGACGAGATCGTCTAAACCAAACAAAATGCGCGCCTCAACTCAGGGGCGCGCACTTTATCAGCCGGGCGCCGTCTCACAATGGGTGAGCCGACTGTCTATCAGCTACGCAACGAGAACGCTTGAGATATCGAGCGGGGTACGCTGCTCCATCCAGGGGGGGACGGGTAGCCCCTTCTCGCGCAGGAACTGCGGATTGTAGATCTTGCTGGCGTAGCGATTGCCGTAGTCGCAGAGGATGGTGACGATGGTCTTGCCCGGCCCCATGTCCTGCGCCATGCGCACCGCGCCGGCGATATTGATCGCGCTTGATCCGCCGAGGCAAATGCCCTCGTGTTCCAGCAGGTCGAAGATATAGGGCAGGGCCTCGGCGTCGGAGATTTGATAGGGATAATCCACCGTCAAACCCTCGAGGTTTGCCGTGATCCGTCCTTGGCCAATGCCTTCGCTGATTGAATTGCCCTCGGATTTCAGTTCGCCATGCGCATAATAATTATACAGCGAAGCGCCCTCGGGGTCGGCCAGTCCGATCTTGACGTCTGTACTGCGCGACCGCAGTGCATCGGCAACGCCCGCGAGGGTTCCGCCTGAGCCAACGGCGCAGATAAAGCCGTCGATCCGCCCTTTGGTCTGTTGCCAGATTTCCGGCCCGGTGGTCTCGATGTGCGCGCGCTTGTTGGACACATTGTCGAACTGGTTGGCCCAGATCGCGCCGCCGGGCAGTTCGGCATTGAGTTTTTCGGCCAGGCGTCCGGAAATCTTGATGTAGTTGTTGGGGTCCTTGTACGGCTTGGCTGGAACCTCGATCACCTCGGCGCCATAAAGCCGCAGCGCATCCTTTTTTTCCTGGCTCTGCGTGTCGGGAATGACGATCACCGATTTGAAACCCAGTGAATTGGCGACCAGCGTCAGCCCGATGCCGGTATTGCCCGCCGTGCCTTCAACGATGGTGCCGCCCGGCTTGAGCGCGCCCGATTTGACCGCATCGTGAATGATGAACAGCGCCGCCCGGTCCTTGACCGACTGGCCGGGATTGAGAAACTCCGCCTTGCCCCAGATTTCGCAGCCGGTCAGTTCGGACACGCGATTGAGCCGGATCAGCGGCGTGTTGCCGATCGCGGAAATAAGATCTTGGTGCTTGGACATGAGGCGCTCTGAAAATTGTTATGTTGGTTACACTTAGGCCGCTGCCCCTTAGGCAGCAAGCAAGCAGCGACCGGCTTGGACAGCCATTCCGCTCAAGGCGCACTCGGCGCAACAGGCATGCTGCAAGCGCTCGACCCGCAGTATTTCATTGCGCGACGTCAAAGCGCCCGGGCTACTCAGAGGCGGTCTGCCGCTTCCAGTGCTCGCGTCCGCGTCGCTTTCAAATCGACGATGGGTGCCGGATAATTTTCGCCGACGCTTACACCCGCCGCCTGCAGAACATCCGCCGGAGCCTCGCTTGGCCGGTGCACAAATTTGTCCGGCAGCTTGGCCAGCTCCGGCACCCAGTGCCGCACATAGAGCCCGCTGGTGTCGAATTTTTCACCCTGGGTCACCGGATTGAAAATCCGGAAGTAGGGCGCTGCGTCGAGCCCCGATCCTGCGACCCATTGCCAATTGCCCGGATTGTTGGCCATGTCGCCATCGATCAGGCAATCCCAGAACCAGGCTTCCCCCTCGCGCCAGTCGATCAGCATGTTCTTGGTCAAGAGCGACGCCGTCAGCATGCGAACCCGGTTTTCCATGTAGCCGGTCTCCCACAACTCGCGCATGCCTGCATCGACCATGGGAATACCCGTCTGGCCCGCTTGCCACGCCGCCAACTCGTCCGGTGCGTCGCGCCACTGCATCCCGGCATATTTGGGCTGCATCGGCTGGGTCGCGATATCGTCGCGGTGGTAGAGCTGATGATAGTTGAAATCACGCCAACCCAGCTCCGACAGAAATTTGTCGATCATCGCCGTCCTGGTGTGGTCGGCGTGCGCCGCGGACATCGCGGCATGCCAGATCTGGCGCGGGCTGATCTCGCCAAAGCGCAGATGCGGTGACAGGCGCGAGGTCGCGTCCTGGGCCGGGATATCGCGCCCCGCCGGATAATCCACCACTTTGTCATCGAGAAAATCAGCCAGGCTCTTTCGCGCCGCCGCCTCGCCGATGCTCCAGTGCTGACCGAGCTTGCCCGCCCAGTGCGGCTGCCGGTAATCGTCGTCGACCACTGGCGGCTTGATCGCCTCTCGCTCTGCCGGCCGGCGCAACGGCGCATCGATCGGCATGGTTCGCAGCGTCTTCCAGAACGGCGAATACACCGAATAGGGTTTTCCCTGACCGGTCTGGATGGTCCAGGGCTCATGCAGCACGTTGGCCGCGAACGATTCCACCGTCAGCCCGCGCGCTTTGAGCTGGTCCTTGATCGCCTCATCCACCGCCCGCTCGCCCGGTGCATAGCGCCGGTTCCAGAACACCGCCTCGGCCTTGGACTCTTCGACCAGCGCTTCCAGCACAATTCCAGCCAGCCCGTGCCGGACCTGCAGCGCGATGCCGATGCTCGCCAGATCGGCAGCCAGGCTGACGAGGCTCTGGTGCAGCCACCACTGACCGGCCCCGCCCGGTGGGCGCACGCCCGGGTCTTCCTCGTGAATATAGAGGGCAACGACCTTATCGCCGTGCCGCGCCGCAGCGCTCAGTGCTGGATTGTCGGCAATGCGCAGATCATTGCGCAGCCAGGCGATTGCGGTTTTGCTCATCAGGGCCCTCCGCGCAAACTACGCGGCAGGCCTATCGAAAGTTCAATTTATTCCATCACTTCAGCCAAATGCTCCATCGCGGCGCTCCACGCCTCGATCGAGAAAATCCGCGATTCGGGATCGGAATGCGCCAGTCCCCGCTCGGTGATGGTGACTTGCGTCTGCTCGTCGCCAAGTGCCTTGAAGTCGATTTCGAGCACGAAGATCAGATCGTCGATGTCTTCGTCTTCATCCTTGTGCACCCAGCTCATGACCAGCCTCTGGTTTTCCACAAACTTGAGGATTTCGCCACTGACTGTATGGTCCTCTGGATCCTCTTCATCGCCAAACGTCGTGAACTTGTATTCTCCGCCCTCGAAAGCATCGAGTTCGGCTTCGTCGGCCTGCCATTGCTCGATCAGGGCAGGGTCGGTCCAGGCGGCGAACACGTCGTCGATATGCGCGTCGATGGTGCGGGTCAGCGTGATCTGGCTTTCGCCGTCAATATCCATGCCATTGGTCATAGCGTATCCTTTCAGCACAAAGCCGCATGCTAGAGATGCTGGGCGGCCCGTCATGCCATGGCGAGGCTAGCGCCGAGCATTGCGTCAAACCAGCAATTTCAGGGAATTTTGGGGTTGGCGTCCAAGACGCCGATTGGCTCCGCGAGCTGGGCTCGAACCAGCGACAATTCGATTAACAGTCGAATGCTCTACCAACTGAGCTATCGCGGAACACACATCGGGCGCCCTCGAAACCGAAGGCGAGGTCCATGTACCGAACTTGATTTGCTTTGCCAAGCCCCAATTGGCTCGGCTGTGAATAACCCGTCACAAGCGAGGTGCTCGCTGGGCTCTTTTGCCCAGTGCCAACAGGTCGGCGAGGGTGTTGAGATTGTCGAACGGGTTCTCGGTCGCTTCGTCCCAACCGACGCGGATGCTGCCGAGCTGGCGGTGTAAAGCCTTGAGGCTTGCGGTTTCGCCAGGACGCTCGGGCAAATCGGCAATGGCCTCGAGCTGCCAGCCTGCATTGGGGGGATAAAAGGCGTCATGCCAACCGGCAAAGGCTGCCGGCGCTTTGTTCAGCCCCGTCAGCAGTCGCTCGACATAATCTTTGGGCAGAAACGGCGTATCGACGGCCACCGAGATCAGGGTGCCAGTCACAATGCCGCGCGACCGCAGCATCAGCACCGCTGCTGCAAGCCCCGCAAGAGGGCCGCCTTCAAAGCCCTCGATATCACCGACCGGCACAAACTGCGGGCCCAGATCAAGCCAGGTGTCCCTGGGTCCAGTCGCGACCATGAGACGTTGCTCCAGCCCGCCCAAAACCCGCGCCACGCGCGCGATCAGCTTGGAGCCCCCGATTCTGAGATCGGCCTTGCGCACCCCGCCGAGTCGTTGCCCCTGGCCGCCTGCAATGATGACGCCATAGGCCAAACTCACGAACGCGCCCGCTCCGTTCGCAACAGCATCAGAATCGCGATGCCGCCAACCAGCCCCCAAAACGGCGCGCCGACGTCCAGGATGACGATACCCGATGCCGTGGTCACGAAGGTGAAAACCGCTGGCAGCCGGGTTTCCTCCTGCGCCAGAGCGCCCGACAGCGCCGCAGCCAGGCTCGACAACAGCGCCAGGCCCGCCACGGCCTGGATCAGCAGCGGCGGCGAAGCGGAGATGAAGGCGGCCGCCAGGCTCGCACCGGCCGCCAGCAATAAATAAACCACGCCCGCCGCGATCGGCGCCGGCCAGCGCTTGCTCTTGTCTGGGTGCGCCTCAGGCCCCGCACAAATCGCGGCGGTGATGGCGGCAAGATTGCTGGTGTGCCCCCCGAACAAAGCTGAAATCCCGCTGGCGACGCCCGTCATGATGAACAGCGGCGCTGGCTTGAGCTCAAAACCATTGGCCTGCATCACCGCCAGCCCAGGCAGGTTCTGCGACGCCATGGTCACGATATAAAGCGGCAGCCCGATGCGCACGATGGCGTCGAGCGTAAATACCGGCAGCACCGGCACGAACGCCGGCCAGGTGCCGTCGAGCGCTCCCGCTGGCAGATGCGTCGTCAGCGCCAGCACGATCCCGGTCACCAGCACGGCGATCGGCACCGCATAGCGCCGCGCAAACCGCAGCCCGAGTACCCAGGCCAACAGTATCGGCAGCGCCAGCGCCGGCAGTTCGGCGACGGCGGTGACTGGCGCCAGACAAAGCGTCAACAGCATGCCCGCCAGCATGGCGTTGGCGATGGGCCCGGGAATGGCAGCGACCAGCCGGGCGAGGGGCTTGATCAGCCCGGTCAGTACGATCAGCGCCGCGGCAAACAAAAACGCCCCTGCCACCGCCGGGAACCCGCCCACCGGCTCGCCGACCGTCAGCAAAAAAGCCACGCCCGGCGTCGACCAGGCAAAGCTGACCGGCAGGCGGATGCGCGCGCTGACCACGATATTGAGAATGCCGATGGCGATGCACACCGTCATCAGCCCGGAGCCAGCCTGCTGCGGCGAAGCGCCCGCTGCCGTGAGCGCCGCCAGCACCAGGGTAAACGTGCTGGCATACCCCACGATGGCCGCCAGTGCCCCCGCCATCACCGGCTGCAGATAGTCGCTGCGCCTCAAACCAACTTCCGCCACCTGATTCCCCGTGTTGTGCGGCACAAGCCTAAGCAGCCCGCCGCCCATGGCAAACACAAAAGGAAGACGCCCTGCGGCTTCGATCCCAAGGGCTTTGTAATGGCGTCATGGCGGGTAGCGAGGGTCGGTGGCACGCTGGTATCCAAACGTGTGCCGCAAACCAAACCCGCTTTTGCAGACACACCCTGACCCCTGCTTACAAAGCCAGTCTTGACAGTAAGCGCCAAACCCCTGAAAAGGCGGGCGTGAGGCCTCGTGGCGGAGTGGTGACGCAGCGGATTGCAAATCCGCGTACTCCGGTTCAATTCCGGACGAGGCCTCCATCGAATTTACCAACATTTTCAATGCCTTAGACAAATGTTGGCCGCGCTTTCGTGGCCAATCATGTTGCGTTCATGTTGCAGCCATTTCCCAGCGTTTCCGGGCTTTTCATTTGAGTGCCGGCAATTACATGCGACATCCCTGCAACATGAACCGGCTCAAATCCGCGATAAAAAAACGTCCACCGATGCCGAGTCGGTGGGCGTTCTGCTGCGGGCCGGAGGAAACCGGCGTTATTGCCTCGCGAGACTCCAGATCATCGCGAGGCAATTTGAGTTAGGCGGCGATGCCAGGGTTCTTATACAGGCCACGGTGGTCGAGGATCGCAGCGCCGAAGTCGAGCGCGATTTTAAATTCCACGCCATCGATGTCGAACCCGACGCGCTGATCCTGGCGTGGGCCTTCCTCGCCCTCGATGTGCGCATATTCGAGGCATGGGTACTGGGCAGGATCACCAGCCAGATACCACGCCGTCGCGCTCTTGAGGCGCGGCTCGACAATTAGCTCCAACGTTCCGCTAAATGGATTTGCCTGTGCCGTAGTGGTCGGTGCGATCGTCGCCAGGAGCTGCTGTGCGGTGGTTTCAAGCGCCGGGGGAACGATCAAGAACTTGGGGACGATGGTGACCAGATCGCCATTGGCGTCGGTCTGGGTACGCATGGCAAGGCGAGCGGCCGACAGGGACGCGATAGACAGTAGCGAACCAGTCGCGGCCAGATTGCTGTGCGAAGCGTGGAATACCTCGACACCATCGCCCATCCGGCCATTGGCTTCGAGAGTGGTCGCCAAAAAGGTCGCTTCAAACTCGCTTGCCGCGCGACCAAATTTCCCTGGCATGTCGGCGAAGATGCCCAGATCGTCATTCACCAGCGCCTGGCGACTGATTGAAAAGATCCGGCCGAAGCTCGACAGGGCATAGGACTCGACGCCCTCGACAAAGCTGGCCCGCTTGAACTCGCCATGCTCATTGACCTTGATAAGCTGGCCGTTACCGGCCAGGACAATTGTGGCCTTGGGGCGGAAGTCGCGAGCCGTGGTTTTCTTCGCGATCGCCTTCAAACCGGCCGGTGCGGCCTCGTAGGCCCGGGCAAGTTCACGACTGCCGGCCAAATTCAGTGCGATCGGAAAATCGGTTGTCGTATTCAAGCCGCGTTCAACCAACCGATTTGGCGACATGCCACCAGTGTTGATGCCGCGGGCCTCCAGGGCCCGGCGTGCCATCTCCGCGACAGAGAGGCCGATATAGGGCTTGGCGCCGTCAGCGGGCTTGAAACCGCGACTGACGCGGGCGCCAACGGCATCGGCCAGGGCTTCGGAGAGGGGCATGTCTGAATAGCCCCGATCATGGGGCGCGATCGGGTTGATGTAGTTCTTGTCGATCTCACTGCGCTTGTGATCGAGGCACATCTCGCGGAACTGCTCGACGGTCTTGCCTTCGATCATAGCCTTCCGGGCCAGGCGCAAAGGAATAGAGTGGTTCTCGCTGATCAGCATGATCTGGTCGGTGCGGGTGCGCTCGAGAGCTTCCGCGGAGTCGTTGGCGGTAGTCATAGAAACATTCTCCAGGTCGGCGCCGCCCTGGGCGCGCCGTACAGTGTTGGTTACAGGGACGGCATGACGCTGGGGGTTCTGGTCGGCCCGGGCCTGGGCGCCGAAATCTGCCGGCACCGGCACGGCGCTGATCTCGAGGGGTTCCCAACGCAGGGCGCGATAGGTTGGCAGTTGATCGCCATCGCCTTCGATCTTTGAGTATTCATGGATCCGATAACCGACCGATACCGGCAACGGCAGACCAGCCCGGAGATCCGAGAGAATTTGCTCGCCTGACGGCGACGTCGACAAGGTGATAGTCGCCACACCCTTGCCGCCCTCGATCCGGGCAGAACCGGGTTGAACTGCGCCAAGGCGGGATGCCATGCCAGATTGGTCGTGGGTATCGAGAAAGCTGGCGCCGGCATTGAGCCGGGCCAGGTCGACGCTGGAGGGAGCCATATCGAGCTCCTCCATGTAACAGCCTTCGTCCCACGAATAGCGCTTCACGGCGGCGCCGGTGGAGAAGATGACGTCGACGGTGCGAGCCGCCTCGTTCAAACTGCTGCTGCGGATCTGGGCGCCCATAAACGCGCGATCGCTGATTTCGATTTTATCGATCATTGGCGCCCTCCAGGGCAATGAAATGGCCGTGCCGGATACCAAGGGGCTTAGGCAGCGCCGCCGCACGCTCTGCGACCTGATCCGCAACGGCAGTGATGTTGAGCTTGGTGGCGAACAAGGGAATGGCCGGCATGGCGCGGGCCAAAACGTAAGCGTTGCCCGATACGTGGCGGATATCGCCATTAAGCTCGATCCAGCGAGCGGCCAGGTAATCCTCCGGCCCGATGTGACCCAGGTAACCAGTAGTTCCCGACTGACGTATGAATTTGCAGCCTTCGTTAAACGACATGCCGCCGCGCTCGAGGATAATGACTGAGCGGAGCCGGATTACATCGATAGCATCGAAACGGCCATGCTTGCCCGGTTCGGTCGGTACCACAGGCATTGCTACAAAATCAGGATCTTCCATGGATACATCGCCTAGATCGAGTTTTGCACGCTCGCGAATGCGACGCTGCTCGAAACGCTTCACCTCGATATCGACAAGGTGGCAAAATTCGGTGGCGGAAAGAAGGATCGGGTTCATATAAATTCCTACAGTGGTCGTATCTACAACGAATTTCTGAAGAATTTCAAGACACACCGGGAGCCCAGGTATCAGTCAGTGGTCTGGAGTTGGCCGTTGTCTCCCAGACGTGTAGCGGTCAACTGCGCACTACAGACCGTGCTGTTACCTGAGGGAAAATGTTGATTTTTGAATTCTCTGACAGCATTGGTTGATGGTAGCGATCATGAGTTGCCGCATCGCATTTATTTCACGTCGTACTTAGCCAGGGTGATCACGTGGCCAGCAGATTTCGTGACTTTCTAAGCAGGAACTCTGTTGTTCCCAGCAATACGCTCCCTCTTGTACACAGCACTCCATCGTATCGCCTGGACAGTATTCTGGAAGGCGAAGAGATAGTGCCTACGGAGTGCGATGTTTTTAGAACACCTCTCACTTATTTTTTTGTAGGGCGGCCAGCTTATAAGGTCCATCCCTCATCGGGAGAGGCTGAATACTGGGAATTGCCTTCGTGTTTCATTTTCGAATACGACATCGTCAAAGCGCCCGAGAAAATATTTCCGTTTGACTCTGGAGCTCTGCACAAGGGCCGGATGCCCAATTACGTCGACTTGATGGACCGAGATGACTTCGATGTTCAAGGTCTTCCAGACGCACCAGCTAGGATTATAGGCGCGTACTTTCCGGACTTAAGGTCGTACATGAAGGGAAAAGCTAAGGATACGGCACATTTTCAGAAAGATTATACGCTTGGAATATTCGAGACCCAGGCAAAAGCTCTGCACAGGATGTCAATAGAAAAACATAACGAAAACATAGACGATCGAAGACTATCAGTAGAAATATCAACCAAAGAGACGATTGACCTTAAAGTAAGCCGGCCGATCGCGGTAGTGGCGCCTGACGAATATTTCGCTGATGCGGGATTCATGAATAAAGTTGCTGTAGAGTGGGGAGCTCTGCCTATCGCATACCCAATATCTAGTCTTAATACACAAGCTTACTACGCACTTATATATGAAAGAGTTGAGAGTCTCTACAGAGATAATCTAAAACTCTTATGACATACAAGCTCAGCGGCGCAGTTGGACTGCGCGATAGGGTGGAGCCTGGATCTTTCTTGATACCGATTTTTACCACATCGGCCTCCAATCGATTGTTTGCTCAGCAATTGGATGAAAACGACAAAATAGTGTCGTTCAAAATAATCGAAGTAAGTAATTTTCCCTTCGAATATCAGACGGCCAGAGCCTTAGATGTAGAGATCGGTGATATAGGCATTGTCTGTTTTGCTAATGAAAATTCCACAATAATCATCCAAGACGCCCGATCTGCGCGTGAATTACTACGATCAATGCCCAACTGGGAGACGATTTCACCGTTTCGTCAACTAGATATTTGCTACTTCACTGGAGACTCCGCCAAGCTCAAACGAGCTATAAGCGCGGCGGCTGGAACTATCAAAAACCCAGCGGTTAGCAGGACGTGGAAAAAGGTCGAAAGAACCGCTGCAAAGCGTAGGAGGAGTTCTCCCGAACTGTTTGTTGAACTGGCCTCTCTTCGTGGATCTTTCGATAGTATCGATGGACATGATCGGTGGCTAAGCGCTTGGAAAAGCATCGGTCCGACCGACTGGTTGATACGTGATGGTGTGAAACTAGCATTCTATTCCGACAAGAGCATCGGTGCTCGGGCAAGGATAGCAGTGCATGTGTTAGAAGGGGCCCGAGCTAAATCTGTCTCGGCGGAGGTCACCGCGTATGTTAAAGCTGTGGTGACCAATTGGCTCAGCAGTGCATCGGTGACCGAGGATACTGGAGTCTGGTCGCGGGTATGGCTCACAATAAATCAACAACAGACATATCCAGACAGAGAACTTTACAAATGGGGCACAAGTTTTCTTTTAAATCCACGATCCCGCTCACAGTCCACAAGCGGTAGAGTAAAGATATGGGAAGCACTTTGGGACAGCGTCCATCGCAATACTGAAGAGCTTATATCGATCCTAAGGGCAGATCTTAGTGAACACCGAACCGGCAGTCACGCTCGCCGCCTAATTGGATTGCTAGCAGAACTGGCCGACGAAGCTCCGATCAGCGACGTACTACGTGACTGGCTTGCTGTGGGTGACCCAGGCACATCGCAGTGGAGTACCGCGTATTTAGCCCTGCTTCGTTCTGGGCAGAATAATGATCAAAAATTCGTAGAAATCGGGAAGAATTGGCTGAAAAACGACGAAGGTAAACTTAAGAAATGGGCGGAGATTTACGAAGAAATAAGTTACATTCGCGGCAAGGATGAGCTGATACCTATAGCCGCTGAATGGTTACTTCGAGCAAACAAAGAGATGAAAGTTTGGCCGAAGATTGCATCTTTGGTTTATAACGAGCTCGATGACGCGGAACTAAGGCGAGCGATTGAAAACTGGATTGATACTCACCCAGGAACGGATGAGAGCTGGGAGCTACAGCTGTTAGTAAACCAAAGTGGGCCCGATGAGGACGTAGCGGATCTTTAGTCGTTTTTCATATTAATGGAGTTGTGCAGCAACAATTGCGACTAGCGATTATAAGCAGATCTCGGTTCTCTTTCGATGATCAATTGCATGAGTTAGCCGCCACATTTTTTTGTGCGTCTTTTAGGTTTTGGAGCGAGAACGCTCGATGACCTCAACGGCGTCGATAGCGGCCGATGTCTGACAACGTTCTTGTGCCCAGAGATCAAGCTCAAAAGCCATCATGCGGCAAGTGTCAGGTCAATTAGTTCGGGATGTGCGGCGCTGCTTGAAGCTGCGCCACGATCATCTCGGTAGTGGCGGACACTACGCGGTCCGCCACCAGGCGCTCGGCGGGATCCACGAAGCGTTCGGCAGCGGCGCCCATGCAGTTGACATAGAGCTGAACGACCTGGCTGAGACCACTCTCGAGGTCTGCGGGCGTCAGCAGCCCGCGCAATGCGTCGGTTTCGTTTAGCAGATCGCGCAACTGGTCGAGGCTTAGGCCGAACTTAGCGGCGGTATTTTGGATATCGTTTTGAGGATCCGTCATTTCGTTTTTCCTTGTTTTGAGAAAGCGGCAAGCCGGCCGCCGCGGTAATTTCTTGCGAGGTTAAGACCGCGCCCTCTTTATCTTCGGGCCGGCAATCAACGCCGCACGCTGCTCTGCGAACTGGTCGACCAGGTTTTCGCGCGCGTTGGCACAGGCAAGCTGGGCGCGGGCGGGATCTGCCACGATCGCGATCGATTGCGCAGCGGCTTCGTCCAAACCGGCCAACATGGCCGCGGCGATGGTATCGATGGTTTCAAGCACGTCGCTCATCTCCATCAATTCGAGATCCTCGCGAACGATACGGCGATCCATCAAGCGCAGTTGGGCGGCCGCAAGGCGCTCCGACTTGGCTGACGGGGGCGCGGTTTTATACTCAACCCAGCGATCCATCGTCGGCATAATTTTCCACTTCCCCTTAAATGGGCCGTCAGTCTCGCGGGGCAGAACACCAGACGCGGCGAGGCTCCGAATTTGGCGTGGCGTGACTTTGAAAAAGTACGACAGCAACTCCGCGTCGGCATAACCGCGCTCCGGATGCCGGTCGATAAAGCCTTCCGGTAGTTCTGGTTCCGGGCCATCCGAGATAGCAGCTAAGTCATTGATGTCATTCATTTCGATCTCGTTTCATATCTCAAAGAGGAAGGAAGTTGATTTTTCAAATGTCGAAAATGTTTCAATAGGTGCGCTGCGCCCACCCCCCGGCACCCCACCCCCATGGAGGGGAAACTAAAGGGTGGGGGGTATAGGCGCGGGCATGGGCAGGCGTGCTGGCTGGCGCGAGGAGTTGATGCAGGCAATGGCCTGACCTGGGCTGGGCAGGCATGTGCTGGCCCTGGCTGGGCGCGCGCTGCGCCCCGCCTGCATTGCCAATCTGAATTGCCCGTCAATGCAGCCGGCATCACCAGGTAGTGGGGAGGGTATCTGGTCAGGCTGCATGCTGCACCTCCCATAGGAGGCCATGATGCTTCACCCACTGGGCAGCGGTCACCGGCTTGCCGACGCCGCCCTGCACTGCCTGGCGATACCGATCGAGGCGTGCCTGCAGTTCGGGGCGGCCAATGCGCCGGATCAAGATGACCAGCGCCTTGGCCTCGCCCTGGCGGATCGGGCGGCCGAAAGCATCCTCGAGGTCGGCGAGGAGTCGACCATGCAGCAATGCTGCCTCGGAAATCGTGAGCCTAAGCGCCAATTGCATCGTCCTCTTCGGGCATGTCGGAGAGGTCCATCTCAGGCTGCTGGTTGAGCCAGGCCGATAGCGAAGTCATCGGCTCGCGGGTGTACCAGTTGAGGTGCAGGCGATTAGCTACCTCATCGATGCCGATCATGACGATCAGCGCCTTAAAGCCGTCGCGGTTCACCTCGAGATCGGTGAAGACGTCGAGATATTCGACGAGTTCGGGATGGCTGGCGGCGCCAAGCCGGCCAGCCACATCATCGGTCTTTGTGTCGATGCTTACAGATCCATCCACAAGCACTGATGGTGATAGGGACGCGCGCGCCAAGCGCGCGTCCTCTTCTATCAATCTATCTATCTGGGGGGCACTATGCCCCCGATGGACACCCGTTTTGCCCCCTATGGACCCCTGTTCTGCCCCCGATGGACCGTCATCCACCAAAGGGAGAAGTGTACCCCCCTTGGTGCGCTGTCTGCGAATGCGAGTTTGGGTGGTTGCGAGCGTGGCCATGCTCACCAGATCTGCAACGTCGTCGGTCACCGATACCGACTGGTCCAGAACCATACGGAAGCCACGCAAACGGCTTCCGATCTGATCGACACCATCCGATGCCGCTGCGCTAGCGACATCGGCATGCGAGACCTCCTCAATGCAGCGCAGAGCCAGAAGCGCGGCAATTGCGCGGGAGACATCACGGCGATCGATGCCACCAGCGCGCTCGCCGATCGTATCGAATGCCGGGTAGGCAACGCCGTGCTTTGTGGAGAACAGTTCAGCCAGCGCCCAGGCAACGCGCCCTTGTTGCCAGCTTAGACGAGACATGGACCGTACCTGACGAGTCCATGCCCGTTGAGCCTTGAAGAACTGGGCACTCATTGCACTCCCTCCGGCACGGTGAGGGTGTAGAAGGCACGGCCACGGTGGCGGGTCTTTTTGAGGTGGCCGTGCTGGATCAAATTCTCGATCGAGCGGGCCGCGTTTGCCTTCGTCATGCCGACCCGACGCCCGATTTGGACAAGCCCATACCACTCGCCGGGAACGCCGTCGGCGATGATGCCGGCGACCCGGCGAGCAGCGCCCGTAAGGCGGCGGTCGGCAGCAATGCCCACCAGCCAGGCGAGCGGGTCGACTACCGCGGGCGGCATGGGGATAGGCATGGCGCCCAACTCTTCCCCGACGGCTTTAATCGCTTGCTGCAGATCACCAGGGCCAGGCGACCACCTGCCCAGGCGATCAGGTGCAAGGGCGCGACGATTGCCGTTGACGTGTTGTACGATGGCGCGAACGAGCTGGCCGTCGAGGTGGCGCCGGATAGTTGTGGATGTGAAGATCATGACCGACCCCCGATCAAGTAGCGGAAAGCCTTGAGCGCTGTAGGAAAGGCGTAGGCATCGCCGCTTCCAGCCCTGACCGCATTCCAGCCGCAGTTGCCACGCGCCAGCCAGCCCAGATCCGTTCCGTTTGATCCTTCGACAAAGGCCACCTTTGCGGAGCAGTCGTTAAGCCGGCGCAATTGCGGCCGGGGCCTTGTTTGGCTAGAGTGGCGAGTGTCAGCATAGAAAACTGCATCACCCCGGGGGCCGTTGGCGCGGCCTGCCGGGGTTTCTTTTTGCGTTCTGGAAATCATGATTTTTCCTCGGGACCGAGAAGTTTTGTCCGGAGGCGGCGCCGCGTTGACACGTGCTGCTTTCCGACCTGGGTGACGGCATCGCCCAGATAGCCCGATGCAATCATGTGATACATTTTCCGGACAGTCGTGTTGGCAATTGGAGCCATGCCCTTTGCGCCCCAGATGAGTTTGTCGTCCTCATCGATCGAGCTGGTTTCGTTCTCGGTTGACACTTTTTTCTCCATCTGTTGACATCTACGTCTGATAGGTTGCAAACCCGCACAACCTTGGCAAGCCTGCAAACGCGCACCAAAGAAATGAAATTTTAATGATATCAAAAGTACAGGATAGAATGACGATATCGCTGCGAATACCGCCGGAGCTGCATGCAAAAATCGCGGATGCTGCGGAGGGAAAGTCAGTAAATGCGGCCATTATTCAACGGCTTGAAGAAAGCTTTCAGGGATCTACTGGCTCGACTCATTTCCATTTCTTAGATGCTATCAAAAAAGATATCAGTTCGATGGCCAGGGTGACTGCTCGGCTTGGTTTGGCCATAGCCGAGGGTGTTGAAGCGGTCGACGTCGTGCTTATCGAGGCACCTCTTGCCGCTCGCATCACAGCAGTGACAGGTGATGACCGTCGGGTTCATGACGCGGCCAAGGGGGCGATCGAGGCAGCATTCCCGATCGAGGGCATCAAGTGGGGGGAGATATCGGAGGCATTGGCGGCGCTGGGCGCTAAGGCGCCAGCGCCAGCATTGGCCCTTCGAGATGCTATAGAGAAGCGGATGGCGGAGACGCCATCCATCGCCGGTCAGGTGGCATTATGAGCCAGGAACCACATTCTCCTTGGCGTAAGCAGGGCGTCACAGAGCCACCACTACCGAAAAGTCAGATGCTCAATCTGAGCGAGGGCCTTAACCGCGCCGTCATAGTTGCCTACGGCGCTTGGGCTGCAGGCTATTTGATATGGTCTGGTTTCTTCCCCGATATCCTCTTGTGGCTCCGAAATGACATCAATGGCTTCGGGATAAAATGGACTGTTGGCAAGCGGCTGTCCGACGATCTTTCTGTAGCGTTCTTCTGGCCGGCAATAGTAATTGGCACCGCATGGGTCGTTTTTTACTTGGTGGCACCAGTCATTATTTGGATTGTTTACCGTATAGTCCGTTGGGTCGCAGCTGGCTTCAAGCAAGATGGTGACCAGAAATGAGCGTCCGCAAACGCCGCTGGCCAGATCCCGTAACTGGACCGAATGAGAAGTGGGTTTGTGATTATAAAGACGGCGCCGGCACACGCCGCATGAAAACGTTTAAAACCAAGAAAGCGGCCGATGCCTTTGCTGCTACCGCACACGTCGAGGTTCGGGAGGGGGTTCACATAGCAGACGGCGCTAGTTGCACAGTCCGTGAGGCGAGCAAACTTTGGATTGCGGCCCGGGAGAGGGCAGGGCGTGAGCGCTCCACCATCGATGCTTATCAGGGTCACATAAATTATCACATCGCCCCGTTCCTTGGTGATATCCGCCTCACCGCATTAACCGTGCCCGGCGTCCGAGCCTTTGAGGAGAAGTTGCTCGACACTGGCCGATCGTCAACAATGGTGCGCAAGGTGCTGGTTAGCCTTGGGAGCCTTCTAGCAGATGCCCAAGAGCGAGGCCTTGTCGCTCGTAATGTCGTACGCGACCTGCGAGGGGGCAGGGGATCGAGCGATCATCGTGCGCAGAAGCGCGCTAAGGGCCGACTCAAGGTCGGCGCTGACATTCCCATGCCGTCCGAGATCAAAGCCCTTGTAGGTGCTCTAGAGGGCCGCTGGCGCCCGGTGCTGATCACCGCAATCTTTACTGGAATGCGGGCGTCGGAGCTGCGAGGCCTGCCATGGGCCGCGGTGAACTTTGAGAAGCGCACGATCCGCGTCTATCAACGCGCCGATCGTTACGGCAAGATCGGTCCGCCCAAATCCGAGTCGGGCGAGCGGGAGATACCGATGCCACCGATCGTGGCGAACACGTTGAAGGAATGGCGGTTGGCGTGTCCTAAAGGGGAGCTGGGTCTGGTGTTCCCGAACACTAAGGGCGGGGTTGAAGCATTATCGCACCTCGTACACGCGGGCCTGGAGCCTGCATGGATGCGTGCGGGAGTAACCGTGCCGTCCGATAAGCCTTCGCCCAGTGGCGAGTCCTCGATGGTGCCGCGTTACGGCGGCATGCATGCGCTGCGACACTTCTACGCTAGCTGGTGCATCAACCGGCGCGCTGATGGTGGCCTCGAGTTACCGGCTAAGATCGTGCAGGAGCGGCTTGGGCACTCATCGATCACAATGACGATGGACGTTTATGGCCACATGTTTCCACGTGGTGACGATGGCGATGAAATGGCCGCTGCAGAACTTGCCTTACTTGGGAGCTAATCGAGAATGCTGAAGTTCGTTGTCGCAGTCGCTTTTGCAGTCGTTCCTACTACGGCCCAAGCGAACTACCCTTTCGTAAATGGCAACATGTTGCACGAGATGTGCTCGCCAGCCCAATCGCTATGTCCATTTTACGTGATGGGCGTTGTTGATGGACTCACTCTAGTCGACCGGGGATCCTTCTGCTTACCGGAGGGTGTTAATTCGGGCCAAGTCGCGGACGTGGTGGCTAAGTATCTGTTGGACACGCCCGAGAAACGTCACCATACCGCTGCTTCCCTGGTCGCATTGTCGTTGCGTTTGGCCTTCCCCTGCTAAAATTCGATGCGACATGGGCGCGACACACCACACTACGAGGGCCGGATTGCCTAGGGTTCGGTAAGATTGCAAATCCGCGTACTCCGGTTCAATTCCGGACGAGGCCTCCAATTCCTGAAATCACTACGCAGAATCGCTGGCGCATGGGTGCCATGCCAGCAGATTTATTTCTGCGGCGACGATATCGGCTTGCCAATTCTGCTCCGTGGGGGATATTCACGTCCAGCATATGTTCTGACGACGAACTGGGTGAGCATGACGAATTTTGGGCAGGCGCGGGCGCACATGGTGGACAACCAGTTGCGCACCAGCGGCGTCAACGACTGGCGCATTCTAAACCTGATGGGCGCCATCGCCCGCGAAGATTTTGTCTCCGCATCGCGCAAATCCACCGCCTATGTCGATGACGTGCAGTGGCTCGACGGCGCTGCTCCGGGCCGCTTCATCGCCCCGCCAGCGACTTTCGCCAAGCTGCTGCAACTGGCCGATATTGCTGCCGATGAGACGGTTCTCGATATCGGCGCCGGCACCGGCTATTCCACCGCCATCATCGCTGGTCTCGCCCACTCCGTCGTCGGCTATGAAGCCGACACGGTGCTCGCAGAGGCCGCACGACAAAATCTGGCGACGCTTGGCGTGTCCAATGCCAGCATCATTGCCCGCCTGAGCAACGCCCAGTTCGACGTGGTGTTTGTCGAGGGTACGCTTGGCGCCATACCGCCCGAGTTCTTCGCTGCCATGAAGGATGGCGGACGGCTGATTGCGCTGGTGCAGACCGGCGGCGTGGGGGTTGCGCATGTGTTCGTCAAAACCGGCACCACCGTCACGTCCCGGATAGAATTCAATGCCAGTTTGCCGCCATTGCTGACCACGCGGGCCGTCGAAGAGTTTGTATTTTAGGTGTTCGCTCTAAGGGTGTTGCCGCTTGGGCACGCTCCGTAAAGAATTTAGGCATATAGTTGAATAGCCTGCGGCCAAGGTTTTACCCGGTCTGCCGCGAGTCGTGTTTCGGGACCTGGAGGCGGGCCATGAGTTTTCGCGTAAGAATTATTGCAAGTGCCCTGGCTTTGAGCCTGGCAGCACTGGCCGTGACGGGCGCCCAGGCGCAGTCGATCACCCAGGCTCTGACCCGCGCTTATGATTATGCGCCGGATCTGCAGGCCGCCTTGCTCTCCGCCAAATCGGCCGCCGAAAACGTGGCGCTGGCCCAGGCCGGCAAGCGCCCCACGGTTGGCGCCTCGCTCGGTGGCACCTACTCGGGCTCACTGGTCAACGGCGAATACAGCGATGGCACGGCCCTCACCACGGGCCTCTCCTATAACCAGACGATCTTCGACAACTACCGCACCGATGCGGACATCGAGGCGGCACGGGCCGGCGCCGAAGCAGCCGAATACGAAATCCGCAACACCGAACAGAACGTGCTGCTGTCGGTCGTGCAGGCCTATATGTCGGTGCTGTCCGATCGTCAGCTGGTGTCGCTGCGTCAGGAAAACGTTAGCTTTTATCAGGCGCAGCTCAGCTCTTCCAATGATCGGCTCGAAGTGGGCGAGGGCACCCGGATTGACGTTGCGCAGGCCCGCGCTCGTCTGGCACAGGGCGATGCGACCTTCCAGGCCTCCACCAACAGCCTCGAGATCAGCCGTGCGACGTTCCAGCGCTATGTCGGCGTGCAGCCGCAGGACCTGAACGCCTCGCACAATTATTCGCGCCTTATTCCATCGAGCCTGCAGGCCGCGATTGCCGAAGCCGAGGTGCATCATCCGGCATTGCTGGGGGCCAAGGCCGCCATTCGCGCCGCTCAGGCCAATTCCGCCGGCGACCAGGCCGAGTTCGGTCCTACCGCAACCGTCAACGGTTCGGTCGGTTCGCGCTGGAGCGAGCCCAATGGTGCCCAGACCGATGGTTTCAGCGCCTCGGTCGGCTTCCAGATCACCGTGCCGATCTATGCGGGCGGCGCCATCGGGGCCACCGTGCGCAAGGCCAACATCGATCAGATCCGGTCCGAAGTCGACGCCATGTCGGCCTATGACCAGATCCGCGAGGCCGTCATTTCGGCTTGGGCCGGCATCCAGAGCGCCGACGCGCAGATCTCTGCCGCCAATGCCGCCGTTTCGGCCGGTCGCGAAGTGGTCGACGGCGTCATCCAGGAGCGCGATCTGGGCAGCAAGACCACGCTCGACGTGCTCAATGCCCAGGCCGAGCTGACCTCGGCCCGCGAAGCGCTGATCACCGCCTCGTCCAACAAGGTCGTCGCCACCTTCTCCCTGTTGGCGGCCATGGGACACCTCACCGCCCGCGATCTGGGCCTCGGCGTCGAGGTCAAGTCCGCCGTGCGCTACAACCAAGCCGTCGAAGACGTCTGGCAGGAACTGCGCACCGTCGCTGAATAATCCTCGCCCGACCGCAATACGAACTGTAGTGGCTGGGCTGTGCCCGGCCACAAGTTTTAGTGGAAGACCGCTTCTTCCCAGGTGACGGCGATTCCCTTGCCCCCGGCGCAGCGTTAAGCTTCTGGTTACGAATCAGACCGACGAGCCAGCTATGGTCCGGCGCGCCTGATGTTCCAGTGTTAATGCGTATGGGGCTGCGATGACCAAGTCGGCACAAAAAGAACCTTCGATGGACGAAATCCTGTCGTCCATCCGGCAGATCATCGCCGCCGACGATGCTGCCGCTGCAGCGCCCCGCCGGCCTTCGGTCCCGTCCCCTGTGGCACCACAGCCCCGCGCGGTCGCGGCATCGCGTGAGCCGGATTACGCCGATGTGCTGGAGGACCGCGAACCCCTGGCCCTTTCGCCCGCCCAGATGATCAATCGCCCGCAGCCTGCTACGGGTGCGCCGTTCGCCAGCCTTGACGCCATGCTCGATACCGCCGTCGACGATGACGAGCGCGATTTCGTCGAAACTGGCCTGGTCGATCCCGATGACATCGCCTTCGCCGAAGACGAGGACGACGACACCCCGGCAATGGCGCCCCCACAGCGCCGCTACTATCCCACCGAGCCGATGACCTCGTTCGCCCCGG
>Ga0247806_10000060_pt1 | contig 69459 bp, 62 predicted proteins | sample UWRJL059202B1_FD_179935 | JGI IMG/M metagenome (GOLD analysis project Ga0247806, IMG submission 179935) | Plant litter microbial communities from Arlington Agricultural Research Station in Wisconsin, United States - UWRJ-L059-202B-1 | ecosystem: Environmental > Terrestrial > Plant litter >... | reverse complement strand
CAAAGTAAATTCGGTTACTAAAGCGGCATCATCGGCATAGACCGATGTAGAACTTACAAACAACACATTGCTCGTTCCCTCCTGCCCTATATAAGGCAACAGTTGCGCTAACCTTTCGGCATAAGTAATTTCATTTGCTTTTACCCGTGGCGGAATATTAATAATAAGCACGTCGCTACCACTTAAAAATGCTGAAGCCTGCGCAGCAATGTCTTTTTCTAAATCTACAATATAAGGGTCTATACCAGCCTCTACAAGCACCGTAAGTTTATCTGGCGTTGTTGTAGACCCCTTTACAGTAAAACCGGCAGCAAGCAATGCTTTGGCAAGCGGCAGCCCCAACCACCCACAGCCTAATACAGACACCTGCATTAGGATGCGTCTTTTTTTACAAGTATGTAGTAATCATTTTCCAGCGGCATATAGCCCTGCTCATATACAAAATAGTAGGTATTACCGGTTTTAGTTTGCAGCAGGTTTGTAAAATAATTAAAATCGAAACCCCGGCCGGCCAACTTCGCCTTTGTGGTTTTGGTTTTACCATCGGCGTTAATTTCGCTAAGTATACGGTAGTTGCGGCGCAATGTATTGTTTACATTGCGCATAAGATTAGTACTGTCTTTATTTATTTTATTGTTGTAGGAGTTGCGGCAGGCATCGCTGCAAAACTTTTTGTCTTCGCGGCCCACGATCTTTTCGCTACATTCAGGACAATTTCTTTCCATTACCCTTTTACCTGTCTTTTAGTCGATTTTATCTCAGTGCCTGTACCTGTTGGCGCGGGCTTAGCCGGGCTAACCCTTGGCGCACGCGGTGTATTTGTAGCACGCGGTAAAGTATTTGTTTTTGTTGCAGCAGGGGTTTTTCTTGTAGGAATAACCTTTGTGGTTCCTGTTACCCTTGGCGTTCTGGCCGGTGCGGGCTTAGGCACTTCTATACCCTCCATGTGTATTTCGGTAAGGCTTTCGCTTTTAGGTTCAGGTTTGGTTACCGGCTGTTTTTTAATGCGGTATAAATCCTGGCGACGGTCTTTAAGAATACGCACACTACCAAACTCGTGCAGCTCTTTAAGCAAATCCAAATCAACGTCTACAATAATGGTCATCTCAGTATTAGGGGTAGCTTCAGCTTTTATCCCGTTAGACGGAAAAGAAAAGTCTGACGGTGTAAACACAGCCGTTTGCGCGTACTGAATATCCATGTTATTAACCCCCGGCAGGTTACCCACACAACCGGCAATAGCCACATAACATTCGTTCTCTATGGCGCGTGCCTGTGCGCAGTGCTTTACACGGGTATAGCCGTTTTGAGTATCTGTAAGGAACGGTACAAAAAGTATATCCATACCCTCATCTGCCATTAGCCTGGCAAGCTCCGGGAACTCTACATCATAACATATCATGATGCCAATCTTGCCACAGTCGGTATCAAAAGTCTTGATCTCGCTGCCGCCCACCATACCCCAGTAGCTCACCTCGTTTGGCGTAATGTGTATTTTGGTATACATTTCATACGTACCGTCGCGTTTGCATAAAAAGCCTACGTTATACAGGTTACCGTCTTCTACCATGGGCATACTGCCGGTAATGATGTTAATGTTGTATGATATTGCCATTTCCTGAAAACGCTTGCGAATGGGTTCGCTGTAACGTGCAATTTCCCTAATGGCATCGGCCTCGCTAAGGTGGTTAAAGTCGGCCATAAGCGGTGCCACGAACAGTTCCGGGAACAAGGCAAAGTCGCTACCATAACCCGATACCGCATCTATAAAAAATTCGGCCTGCTCAAACAGTGCCTCTACATTTGCAAGCGGTCGCATTTGCCACTGTACCAGCCCAAGGCGCACTACGCTCTTTCGGGCATTAATAAGCACGGGGCTTTTATCGTAGTAAATGTTATTCCACTCCATTAAGGCCGCATAATCCTGCGAGTCTTTATCGCCCTCAAGGTAGTTACGCATTACTTTAATAACGTGAAAATCGTTACTCAGCTGGAACGCCAGCACGGGGTCGTGTATTTCTTTAAGGCGTACTTTTTCTATATACTCTTTTGGCGTAGTGTCTTCAGAATTTTCGTTATAATTGGGCATCCTCCCCGCAAAAATGATGCTCTTAAGGTTAAGCTGTTCGCATAACTCCTTACGGGCATCATACAATCGGCGGCCCAGGCGAAGCCCACGGTAGTTAGGGTCTATAAAAACGTCTATACCGTAAAGTACTTCGGCATCATAATCGTGGGTACTAAAGGTATAGTTGCCCGTAATTTTTTCGTACGTATGGTTTGCCGTAGCTTTTTTATAATCTACAATAAGCGACAGGGCGCTGCCCACCACCTTACCGTCTACCAGCACCACCAGCTGCCCTTCGGGGAAAATTTTTAGGAGGCGCTTAATGTCCTGCTCACCCCAGTAGGGCTCTTCCATATCCATATCAACTTCCTTGTAGGCGTGCTGCATGGTAAGGCGCAATTCTTTATAATCTTCTATACGTAAGTTTCGTAACTCTACTTTATTTATTATTGTCTGCATAGTATTCTTTCTTCTGCGTATAAATATACAAAAACCGTTCCGTTTGTAAACGTTTGTGATTGGTTAAGGGGGTGTTAAGAAAATATGCTATTATATTAATTCCGTTTTGCTTTTAAAGTCTTCTGAATTCTAAATAAATGAAGAAAATCTTCAAAGTATTTTTTATCAGGATCGGTTCCTTGTTTTTCGTGTCTCCATCTTAAGTAAAATAGAAAAGAAGGCTCTAAAATATATAAAGTGCTTTGCCTAGTAGACCATTCTAAAAGTTCAAATTGATTTTTTTTCTGAAGCTTGCTTAATGCACCTAACGTACTATTTATAGATGCTGCAGGAGGAATTTCAATATTTTTTAGTTCCTGAAACCGAGCATCAATTTCAAATCTTTTCAATTTAAAAGTAACTGGATCAATAGTAAAAGCCAATAATAGCAATTCGTAAGTATTATATTTTCTAGCACCTTTGCGAAATCCTGTTGCGAAAATATCATATATGTCATGGAAAATACCAAAATCTGTCTTTGCAACATTTGAAAGAGAAGTAAGTAAATCTGACTCTTTAAAATTCAATGTAGAATTTTTTTTACTATCAAACTCAAGAATTTTCTGGTCAATAAATAATCTTTGGCAGACTAACTGAGTCAGAAGGGGGAGACCAACTGATTCGCTTACTATTAAATCCTGTAGACTTTGATCTAATTTTAAATTAAGGCTATCAAAACCTTGTACAACTATTTTATTTAAATCTTGTATGTCCCAAGTACCAACTTCAATATGAGTGATTCTTCCAATTAAATCTCTGTTTGAATATGCAAGATCTATAGCATGATGAGTTGTGCCTAAAACAATTACTGAGACTTCATTATCAATAAATGATTTCCATTGTTGAAATAAACTTGATTTAACTTCTTCTTTCAAATAGTGGAAATCTTCAATTACTAAGGTATATGGTAAGTTTTTTAAAACGGGAATTATATGTATAGCTGAAGGTTTAGATAGGATATGTTCCCTTACCGTTGTATTGGTGACTGCGCCAGTTAAGCCAATTGAAAACTCACCAATTAATTTGCCCAACCATGCCCATCCCATACTCGCGCCTGCCTTTGCAGATGCACTAATCGAAACCTGACCAGCATTGGACTTAGTTATTATTCTTTCAAAGTCAACCTCTTCTAATGCTTTCCTCCATAAATCTTCAACCGACATATCGCTATCACAACGTACAATTAAAGGTTCTTTTTTTAAGGTAGATAATACTTTTTGGTACAAAGTAGATTTTCCAGTTTTAGATGGTCCTGTTATAAGACAAACTTTACCTGGAATCGATAAGAAATTTGTAAGTTCAGATTCATGCTTTCCGTTGTTTCTCTCTACATAAGTGACAGTGGGAACACCAATTGTTTTGAAAATACTACCAATAGACAATTTCATACAAATTTTTAATGCTAAATATATTAAAATAATATGGAGAAAATTAACAATTATATTTAAAATTAAAAACTATATGTTCTTTGTAAAGCTTTTAATCTAAAACTCCACTTACAAACGTTTACAAATACCTACAACCGAACGTAAATAGTTACTAACCGGTTAACAGGTAACGCCTGCCGCATCTTTGCAGTGTAGAAAATTACAACAAATAACAATAACTCTTTAAAAATTTAAACGCCATGAACGCATTAAAAAACAAAGTACAATTAATAGGCAATGCAGGTAGCGACCCGGAAATTAAAACCTTTAACGAAGGCAAAAAACTGGCCAGGCTGGTTATAGCCACCAACGAAAATTATTATAATGAAAAAGGCGAAAAAGTAACCGATACCCAATGGCATACCGTTACCGCATGGGGCAAAACTGCCGAGATTATCAAGAAGTATGTTACCAAAGGTAAAGAACTCGCTGTAGAAGGCAAACTAACCCACCGCAGTTATGATGACAAAAATGGCGAGAAACGTTACATTACCGAGGTAGTGGTGAGCGATGTATTACTATTTGGAAAATAGATTTGCAGAGATAATTTCACTAAGGATATAAGTTTAGTAGCAACGGCATGTTAATAGAAAATGATATATAGATGGGACATAGAGCTCCGGAGGAGCGGAACAGGCTATAAAAATACCCAAATCATGCAATAATTTTTGCTATCTTATAGTTAAGGATCATAGACTTCTGTAATATGAAAAAAGTTTTTGTTCTTATCGTCTCCTTATTTGGTTTAGTGTTTTTTAGCACTTTAATTATTGCTGTGAGTATAGAGATATACTATGCGAGAAAATTTAATGCTACCGATATTAATATACCACTTGCAAACCTTAGAGAAAAGTGGGGCAAAGAAGATAAAAGCATTACAGACAATGGTGAAACAGTCATTTTTTACAAAATGGGCTTTCTAGGCGACTCATACGTTTTTAAAATTAATGCTGACACACAAATGGTAAACAGCAAATTTTTAGATGATTAAATTCCACAACATCTGCAGCCCTATGGTTAGTTATTTTTTATATTTGACATGAATACACACTTAAAATGAAAAACCCATTCAAAATAATAACCCTAGTAATTCCAGCTATTTTGATTTACTGGCTGGCCACAAAATTTATTACTATTAACAACAATAAATTCTTAAGCGCTTTATATGAGATGTCTGCATTAATTTTTGTTGCATTCACTATGTTAATTCCTGTATTTATCATTTATCTATTGCTAAAGAATAAAAAAGAACTGAACGGAAAACACACTGTCTATGGGGGATTGCTGCTGCTATTTGCTCTTGCCAATATAGTTGTGATGACGTGGGAAGCTAATTAAATCGGTAATTATACATTTTTCCCACGCTTTAAAACATTTAACAACTACGAAAATCACAGACAGTCGAAGCTAATTTAACTTACACTCTTTGTATTAAATACAAAAAAAAGAGGCCTTAAGCCTCTTTTACTATTTTACTAATGCCGGTGTAACCCACTTAAATATATGTGCTTCCTGTGGGATAACAAGCCTTTCGGATATTTTTGCCATCCTGTCCGGTAATCTCATAAGGTAATCACGGGCTTTTTCTGCCTCGGCTGTTAAGCCTGTAATTTTATCTATCTGCCATTTTTCTACCAGCTTGCGTAATATATCAACATAATCGGCAGCAGTATAGACCCCTGCACGCTGTGCCGAATCAGAGAACTGCTCAAAAGCGCTGCTTATAGCATTACCTGATTCTCTTAAAAAATGGGCAGGCATTACAATTTTTTGCTTCATCATGTACTGGAAGGCCAGCATCATTTCGCTTGGGTCTACCTTAAATATCTGGTCTACAAACTCGCTATAGGCCATGTGGTGGCGCATCTCGTCGCCGGCAATAAGCCTGCACATTTTAGACAGTTTATTATCGCCATATTTTTTAGCCATTTGCCCCACACGGTTATGCGATATATAAGTAGCCAGTTCCTGAAAACTGGTGTATACAAAGTTTTTATAAGGGTCGCGGCCTGTACCAATGTCAAAACCATCATTTATTAAATACTGCGTTGTAATTTCTACCTCGCGCATGTTTACACGGCCAGACAGGTAAAGGTATTTATTAAGCACATCGCCGTGGCGGTTTTCTTCTCCTGTCCAGTTACGTATCCATTTGCTCCATCCGTTACCCACATTTTCGGTCTGGTTTACACCTTCCACGTCCATAAGCCACGACTCATAGGTAGGCAATGCCTCCTCTGTAATGGTATCGCCCACAAGGGTAACCCAAAAATCATATGGCAGGTCTTTAGCAATTTCGCGTAGTTCTTTTACCTCTTCATAAAAGTTTTCATTTTGCGAATCAGGCAGCAAGTCTGTAGGCTGCCATATCTTTTCCACTGGTATAAGGTAGTTATCCACAAAAGAATCTATGTTCTTTTCAAGGAACAGCATTACCTCCAGGCGGACGTTTTTTATAGACATAATATATTTTAGTTTTTTATTCCTTGTGTTACTGCATTTTCCGTTCTCTCCATCACCTCTTCAAACAGAATATTTTTTATAGCGAAAGGTTCCTGAATGGTAAATGTTAGCCGCGAGCCCAATCCTAACGGATACTGGCCAAACCGCACTATCTTCCATGAGTTATTTATACTAATAGGTACAATATACGCCGATGGGGCATATTTACAAAGTATTTTAAGACCGTTTTCACTAAAGCGTTTAGGCACTCCGTCTTTGCTTCGTGTGCCTTCGGGAAATATAACTGCGCTTCTCTTATGTAGTTCTATATATTCGCCAAGGCTTTTTATGGCGGGCAATGCCTGCTTAGCGTCTTTTCTATCTATTAAAACGCTGCCGCCATGCCTTAAATTGTATGATACGCTGGGTATTCCTTTACCTAATTCTTTCTTGCTTATAAACTTAGGGTGAAACTTGCGCATAAACCAGATAATGGGCGGTATATCATACATGCTCTGGTGGTTTGCCACTATAATAAGCGGCACACCCTGTGGTACTTTCTCTATACCCTTAAATGCAATAGTAGTGCCAAGAATATGTAGGCTCCTTACAAGGAGGCTGTTTAGCACATCGACACTTTTTTTATGTGCCCTATATCCAAACACATTAAAGCACAGCCACTGCACCGGGTGAAAGATGAGCAGGAACACCAAAAACACCAGGTAAAATACAACAGATACGAAATAAGAGAGTACCTTTTCCATTTTGTTTATAAAAAATCCGCGTAAAAGTACTGTCTTTTTATGGAATAATAAAAACTTTTAATATACAGAGGTAATTTAGCCTCTACCAAGCCTCTGCAAAAGGAGAGGGAATAATTTTACTCATCCCCCTTACACGCAGTTAATAGAAAATTTAAGGCATTGCCCGTAATAATATTTCTAAGAGTTAGCAAACCTGAGTGAAGCTAAGGCCTTAAACTTCGTTGCGTTAAGCAAAGTGTAAGTTGAGGCGTTAAAAATAATTTGCTGTTTGAGCGCAGCGAGTTCAAATGATTTAGCCGAAACTTATAATTTGTAGCATAAGAAGTTAGAGCCTTGTCCCGATAGCTATCGGGATTGCTTCTCTTGTTTCAGGACAAAAGAAGATGTCATAAAAAAAACCACGCAGTTGCGTGGTTTTAAAAATTGTGACTCTTAAAAGATTAGCAATACTCGTCGTAAGCATCTTTAAGGTTTTCAGCAATCATTTCTGCAGGACGGCCTTCAATGTGGTGACGCTCCAGCATGTGTACAAGCTCGCCATCTTTAAATAAAGCCATACTTGGAGACGATGGAGGAAAAGGGAACATAAGGCTGCGTGCCTCATCTACCGCCTCTTTATCTACACCTGCAAAAACAGTGATAATATTATCAGGGGTTTTGCTATTGGCAAGGCTCATTTTAGCGCCCGGCCTTGCATTACGTGCTGCACAGCCACATACAGAGTTTACTACTACAAGCGTAGTACCTTTTTGTGTTAGCGCATTCTTTACCTCTTCGGCTGTATATAAATCTTTAAAACCCGCATCCGATAGCTCGGCACGCATTGGTTTTACCAGTTCTTCAGGATACATAATTTTACTCTTTAAAGTTAAAGGTACAAAGGTAAATAAAAATTAATCAACTACTATAACCGTAATGTTTATTATTACATATTTAATATACGTTGTATAAGCGCGCTTATAAACAAGCCTTTAGGACATTGCCAAATCACCTCAAGGTCCTGGGCAAAAGTAGTTTCCTCATCCAGAAATTTAAAAATGTGTGCTGCCCTGCCATCCTTAAACATGGCACTAAAAATACTGCTGCCTTTGTGGTTTTTCTTTGCCAGTATATCCAGCAGCAGTAAATCGTAAAACCAGAATTTGTTCTTTTTATACAGTTTAGTAAAATCATCCTGCTTTTGCAGAAAGCTTACTAACTGTGCCGATTTTTTATCGGCATTTCTAAACGTGTAGCCGGTACTGGCTTTTGTCCACCCGCCTGCCGACCCAATATTGTGTACGTTTTTACTGTTGTTTTTCCAGAACGGATAAGATGTCATCGGGATGCTGCCACGCTCTTTATCTACAATTTCATACTCTGTAGCCCCCTTAGTTAATAAATACTCTTTTATAGCATCCTCGTATTCTGATTCGGGCAAAAGGTCTTTAGAAAACAGTGTATATTCTATAATAGCCTCGGTTTCAGAAAAAGGCAGTACATACATAAAACGTGTATTGCCACGCTGGATAACACTAAAATCCATGAACGAGGGCAGCTCAGGATTAAACACAGGCGTAGCCGTTTTTACATGCCAGCCTATAAAATGCTGTTGCAGCACAGGGTATTTAGTTTGGCTTGCCGCCAATGCCGGATTGTAAATACTGTTAAGCAGTTTATTGCAGGTATAGGTTTCAGCATCGGTTTTTACCAACACATTAAAACCGCTGTCTTTAAAATCGACTACTTTTTGGTTAACGAATTCTATATTAGGATGCTTCTTTAATTCAGAGAAAATAAAGGTATAAAAGTCGATACCCTTAATCATGTTATAGCTATAACCTTCAAAATCGAGATTGGTGCTAAAATTGTCGTTAGCAAAAACGGCGGTGTCCCACTTTTTATATATAATGCTTTCCCACGCACTGCTCCCCTGTTGCCAGAAACACCAGGTGCGGTCGTTGGCCTGTTTGGTATCGGGGTCAATTAGTAAAATGCTCTCAACCTTAAATGCCCCCGATGTTACCATGCGGTATACCGTCATTAAACTGGCAAGCCCCGCCCCGGCAAAAATATAGTGGTAGTGTTTCATCAACCCAAAAATAATCATTTATTACCACATCATTATTCCGTTAAATATAATAGAGTGTTTTTGTATCCATTTATTATTTAATAGATTTGTAAGGAGGGGGTTAAAGAGCGTTTGTAGTACTACATGCTTCAATATAATTTAAACCTAAAAGATCGGGCAAAACCTAAGTGCAGTTCAATCTAAAATCTGAAATCTAAAATCATAAATTATAGTGATCAATAAGCGCCTACTCATAAAAAACTTGCTCGCCCATAACGACGAGAGCAGTTTTTATGACAAAAAGCGCCAGTTAAACCTGCATACTAAAGAAGGTAAAGGCAAGTTTGTAAAACACATTTGCGCGCTCTCTAACTCTAACCCTAACAATAACTCTTACATTGTAGTGGGTGTAGAAGACCACGATAACGAAATTATTGGCACTGATTTTTATGACGACAGCCGCATACAAAACCTCGTTAATGCCTTTTTAATCAATCCGCCGCGCATACAGTACGAGAACGTGCCTTTTCCGCATTTGGCTAAAGACCGCGTAGTAGGATTAGTAACCATAAGCCCGAATGCTAAAACATCTTACTTTAAAAAGAATGTGCATACCATAACCGCAGGTACCGTATTTATCCGCCGCGGCAGCAACTCCCTACCTGTAGATACCGAACAGGTAAATACAGATAACACCCAGAACACCGATACGGTTACCGCAATAGAGAACAGCTCGCACAATAGTATAGAGTATACCCTGGAAGGTGTAATGGACTTTATAAACTACCGCCATAAAGACATGACGGCTAAATATAAAGTATTTAAGGAGCTGTTTGTAGTATGCTGGGCCGGGCATAAAAAAGTGGTTAAAGGTCAAACCTACTTTAGCCGTGTAGATATAGAATTGATAAACGAGCAGGTAAAATTATTTTATTCGGCTCTTGACGAAGTAAGTATAGAATATAATGATGACAGTTTCCTGATTACAGAATATGTGGCACTGGGGCTTAATGACAGGACGAGCTACTACCCACTGGAACGGGTAAGCATTAATTTTCAGGATAACGGTAATTATAAAATTGAGTCGGCCCTGCTATTCGAGCCGCCACAGTTTAACCGAAAAATGATGTTCCATATTTATAATTCAAACCTTGCGTTGCTGGATAAATTGCAAAAGGGCGTTCCATTATCTGAAAGAGAAAAGAAAGACATACTCAATCTGCCGCATACTCTTATGGTATGCTACCTTAACGGTTTTACCGAAGCGCGGTACAAACTTATAGATGCCAAGCCTTTGCTTAAAGCCTATCCGGAAGAAGCCGTTTATATTTCTTTTAAAGAGGCCATGCGCGTTATGCGAAAAATGAAATATGACCAGGCATTATAGATTTTATTGCCAATGTATAGCAAAAGTATTTTTTGATACCAAACAAAACTTCTACCTTAGCCTTTTGTCATAATTTCACTTTAAATGAGCAGGACCCTTGTTATAGGCGATATTCACGGTAGTTATAAAGCACTGCAGCAAATACTGGAACGCGCCGCTGTTACCCCTAATGACCTTTTGGTTTTTCTTGGCGATTATGTAGATGGCTGGGGGCAGTCGCCCGAAGTAATAGACCACCTTATAAGCCTTAAATCGTCGCACAACTGTGTGTTTGTACGCGGTAATCACGACGAGCTGCTGCATAACTGGCTTACCACAGGCGAGTACAGCGAGCAGTGGTTTAACCACGGCGGCCGTATTACTATGGACACTTATAATGAACTGACTGAAGAAAAAAAACAGTTGCATACACTATTTTTAGAAAGTCTTGAAGACTATTATTTAGATGCAGATAACCGCCTGTTTGTTCATGCCGGATTTACTAATATGAATGGTGTAACGAGCGAATATTTCCCTAAAATGCTGTATTGGGACCGCACCCTTTGGGAAACCGCCCTGGCACTCGACCCTTCAATTGATATTTTACATCCTTATTACCCTAAACGTTTTACACAATATAAAGAAATATTTATAGGCCATACCCCCATTACCCGCATAGACGAAACCACTCCAGTAAACAGGGCTAACATTTGGAATGTAGATACCGGTGCTGCCTTTAAAGGCCCGCTTACCATTCTTGATGCCGACACTAAAGAATACTGGCAAAGCGAACCCGTGCAGGAATTGTACCCTGAAGAGAAAGGTCGAAATTAATTAATTTCAGATTTCAGAAGGTAGATTTTAGATTTAGCTTCACTTAGCTAAGTGATTGGAATAAAAAGATGTCAAGCCTTACTTTTAGAGATTTCTCCTTCGTCGAAATGGAAAAGCCGTTTGTTCCATTTCGACCGCAGCGTGGCGAAGTGGAGAAATCTTAGAGTTAACATGATAATAAATTATTTCCATTACATAAGTTCTAAACCTTGTAAAGTTTAGAAATACTGCCGGATTAGTCCGGGATTTTTTTTTATCACTTAGATATTATGGTTTAGCTTACGAACCTGCTACACTTTAGCATCAGCTAACTACCATCTGCAATAATGCCCCAAAAAGCCCTTTGCAGCTATCCCGCAAAAAAATACTATCTTTACCCACAAAATCGTTTTTTAATATCACACGAATCGTAGTGGCTTAGCCACGATCTATATATACAAATAACACTATGGCATGTACAAACTGTTCTACGGGATCTAAAGATGGTACCCCGAGAGGATGTAAAAATAATGGAACCTGCGGCACCGATAGCTGCAACAAACTAACTGTTTTCGACTGGCTTTCTAACATGACACTACCCGGGGGCGAAGCTCCTTTTGATTGTGTAGAGGTGCGTTTTAAGAACGGAAGAAAAGAATTTTACCGCAATGCAGATAAACTTACCCTGAGCATAGGCGACATTGTTGCTACCGAAGGCTCACCGGGCCACGACATTGGTATTATAACCCTTACGGGCGAACTGGTAAAAATGCAGATGAAGAAAAAAGGTGTTAAGCCCCACGGCGAAGTACCAAAAATATACCGCAAAGCATCGCAAAAAGATATAGACATTTGGAGCGATGCCCGCGATAAAGAAGAACCAATGAAGGTTGTAGCCCGCGAAATTGCGATAAAGCTAAAACTGGAAATGAAGATATCTGATATCGAATTTCAGGGGGATGCCTCAAAAGCTACGTTTTATTACACCGCCAATGACAGGGTAGATTTTCGCCAGCTGATTAAAGATTTTGCCCGCGAATTTAGCGTGCGTATCGAGATGAAACAGGTAGGTTTCCGTCAGGAAGCATCTCGCCTTGGCGGTATAGGCTCTTGCGGCCGCGAACTTTGCTGCAGTACCTGGCTAACCGATTTTAGGAGTGTAAACACATCTGCAGCACGTTACCAGCAGTTATCGCTAAACCCACAAAAACTTGCAGGGCAGTGCGGTAAACTTAAATGCTGCCTTAACTATGAGTTAGATACGTATCTTGATGCCCTAAAAGGCATGCCCGACATGGACACTAAGATATATACCGAGAAAGGCGATGCCGTTTGCCAAAAGGTAGATATATTTAAAGGCCTTATGTGGTTTGCTTACCTTAATGATATGGCTCACTGGCACATTATTAAGGCAGAGCAGGTTAAAGAAATGGTAACGCTTAATAAAAATAAAGAGCGTGTAACAGCGTTAGAAGATTATGCTATAGAAGTTGCTGCTATAGAGCCGGAGAAAAACTTCCAGAATGCAGTGGGACAGGACAGCCTTACTCGTTTTGATGCACCTAAAAACAAAAAAAGAAGGCCTAACAACAATAATAAAGGTGGCGATGGCAGCAACAAAATTGTTGCTAAAACCGCAGCCGGAGCAGAGGGCAGCAATAAAATTGTTGCTAAAAGTGGCCAAAATCCTGCGCAGGAAGGCAGTACTATTATTAAGCCTAACAATGGCAATAATAATAATAATAATAATAACAGGAACAATAATAATAAGAAAAAACCATCAGGTCCGCCTAAAAGTGGCCCTGCAATAACGCCTAACAACAAAAATGCAGATAATAAAAAATAGCCTTTTGGCCCTGGGGCTGCTGTTTTTAGTTTGCTCCTGCGATAAAGCAAGGGTTTTTGACGACTATAAAGAATATGACGGCAAGTGGAATAAAGATGCTGTTGCCGCATTTACATTTGAGCAAAAAGACACTACATCGCTGTACAACCTTTTTGTAACAATGCGAAACAATAATAATTACCCGTACAATAACATTTACCTTATTGTACAAATGGAAGAGCCCGGTACAAAAGTTACCAAGGTAGATACACTTGAGTACCAAATGGCGAACCCTGATGGAAGCCTTATGGGCAACGGTTTTAGCGATATAAAGGAAAGCAAGCTTTGGTACAAAGAAAAAGTACGTTTCCCTAAGGCAGGTAAGTATACTGTAAAAGTACAACAGGCCGTAAGGCAGGCAGGGCAGGTACCCGGTGTGCAGGAACTTGACGGGGTAACCGAAGTAGGATTTAGAATAGAATCAACACAATAGATTAAAGAGTGTTATGGCAGTAAAAAACAACAGCAATTCAGCACACGGTAATTCTTATTACGTTAAAAAGTTCTGGCAGATATTCGGTATCGGGTTTCTTTGCGTAGTGCTTTTTTTCCTGCTGGCTTCGTGGGGAGTATTTGGTAAAATGCCCTCGTTTGACCAGTTAGAAAACCCAAATTCTAACGTAGCTACAGAGATTATCTCGTCCGACGGTGTAACTATAGGTAAATTTTACCTGCAAAACCGTACTCCGGTTAAGTATGCAGAGTTGCCTAAATATCTTGTAGATGCACTGGTATCTACCGAAGATGAACGTTTTTATGACCACTCCGGCATAGACGGGCGCGGCACTCTTAGGGCAGCATTAAGCCTGGGCAGCAGTGGTGGTGCAAGTACTATAACACAGCAGCTGGCAAAAAACCTTTTTCACGGTGAGGGATCTAAAAACCTGATAATGCGTATTATCCAGAAAGGTAAAGAATGGATAATAGCAACCCGCCTTGAGCGCCAGTACACTAAAGAAGAGATTATTGCAATGTACCTTAACACGGTAGACTTTGTTAATAACGCTGTAGGTATACGATCGGCTACTAAAACGTATTTTGGCAAAGAGCCTAAAGACTTAACGGTAGACGAAGCAGCATTAATAGTGGGTATGCTTAAAAATCCTTCATACTTTAACCCGGCAAGAGAATCTAAAAGAAAACTGGTAACAGACAGGAGAAACACTGTTTTAAGCCAGATGGTTAAAAACGAAAAACTTACCGAGGCCGAAAAAGCTAAATATGAGGCAGAGCCTTACAAACTGCGTTTTTCGCCAGAGAGCCACCAGGATGGCATAGCTACTTATTTTAGGGAATACCTAAGGGGTTTTATGGATAAATGGGTTAAAAGCCACCCTAAAGCAGACGGTAGCGAATATGATATTTATACCGATGGCCTTAAGATATATACTACCATAGACTCGCGCATGCAAACTTATGCAGAAGAAGCGGTAGATGAACACCTTGCAAACCTTCAGGAAGAATTTAATATTCAGCAGAAGAAAAACACTAATGCCCCGTTTGTAAATATATCTGAAGCAGAAACAAAGAAGATAATCGACAGGGCAATGCGCAACTCTGAACGCTGGAGGATACTTAAAGACCAGGGCAAAGACGAAGATGATATTATAGCATCATTCAGTAAAAAGACCGATATGACCGTGTTTACATGGCATGGCGACCGCGATACTATAATGACTCCTATAGACTCTATACGTTATTACAAGCACTTTTTACAATCGGGAGTAATGAGTATGGAACCACAAACCGGCTTTGTAAAAGCGTGGGTGGGCGGTATAAACTACAAACACTTTCAGTACGACCACGTAGCACAGGGAGCAAGGCAGGTAGGCTCTACATTTAAGCCCTTTGTATATGCAACGGCTATAGAACAACTGCACATGTCGCCGTGCGATACCATACTCGATGAGCCTTTTAGCATGCCTAAAGGTAAATATGGCATAGATGCCGACTGGAACCCACAAAACTCTAACGGCCAATTTAGAGGTATGGTTACACTTAAACAGGCTTTGGCAAACTCTATTAACACTGTATCGGCCAAACTTATTAATAAAGTAGGGCCAAAAGCAGTAGTAGACATGACCCACAACCTTGGAGTAACGTCTAAAATACCAGAGCAGCCTGCAATTGCACTTGGCGCAGTAGAAATTACAGTGAGCGACATGGTTGCTGCCTACAGCACCTTTGCTAACCAGGGCATGTATGTAAAACCTACTGTTATTACAAAAATAGAAGATAAAAATGGCGTGGTACTTTACCAGAATACTCCCGAAACGCATGAGGTTATAAGTAAAGATATCGCCTATGCAGTGGTAAAACTGCTTGAAGGTGTTACCGAAACAGGAAGTGGAGCACGCCTTAAATGGGGCGGCGGCGGCGGTACCGGTTATAACCGCATGACGGGTTACCCTTATAAAATTGTAAACCCTGTTGCCGGCAAAACAGGAACTACACAAAATCAGTCAGACGGTTGGTTTGTGGGTATGGTGCCTAACCTTGCCACAGGTGTATGGGTAGGTAACGAAGACAGATCTGCACACTTTAAAGGCCTTATATATGGTCAGGGTGCCACAATGGCTTTACCTATATGGGGTATTTATATGAGAAAAATGTATGACGACGACAGCATGATATTTAAGGTTTCTGAAAAACCTTTTGAACGTCCTGCCAATCTCTCTATAAAAGTAGACTGCTGGAAACCTCCGGTAAGAGACACAACCAAAGTTGACAGTTTAAGTGTTGACGAATTTGGAATATAATTTAAAAAGGCCTTCGATTGAAGGTCTTTTTTTATATATTTATATGCCAATTTAAAATAAATTGTATGATTAATAAAAAAGTACAAAATGTGGGCGAAGCCCTAAAAGATGTAAATAACGGCATGACCATCATGCTGGGCGGGTTTGGCCTTTGTGGTATCCCCGAAAATAGTATTGCAGAACTGGTTACTAAAGGCGTTACAGATCTTACCTGCATCTCTAACAATGCCGGTGTAGATAACTTTGGGCTTGGGCTGCTGCTACAAAAAAAGCAGATCAAAAAAATGATATCGTCTTACGTGGGCGAGAATGCCGAATTTGAACGCCAGATGCTTAGCGGCGAGCTCGAAGTTGAGCTTACCCCACAGGGCACCTTAGCCGAAAAATGCCGTGCTGCACAAGCTGGTATCCCTGCATTTTATACTCCTGCCGGTTATGGTACAGAGGTAGCCGAGGGTAAAGAAGCCCGCGAGTTTAATGGTAAAATGCACATTATGGAGACTGCCTATAAAGCCGATTTTGCTATTGTAAAAGCATGGAAAGGTGATGAAGCCGGTAACCTTATCTTTAAAGGAACTGCTAAAAATTTTAATGCCTGTATGGCCGGTGCCGCAAAAATTACCGTTGCAGAGGTGGAAGAACTTGTACCTGCCGGAACCCTTGACCCTAACGAAATTCATGTACCCGGAATATTTGTAAAGCGAATTTTTCAGGGAGATAAATATGAAAAGAGGATTGAGCAACGCACAGTAAGGACAATAATCCTTTAATGTAATAATTTTTTAATGTAACAATACCAGGTTGGATAGAGAAAATATAATAGTTACTAAAACGGTTGACTTTGCATTAGATATTATTACTTTTTGTGAAGTCTTAGAGAGCAATCGAAAATTCGTAATATCAAATCAGTTATTGAAATCAGGAACAAGCATTGGTTCAAATATCCACGAAGCACAAAATGCAGAAAGCAGAGCTGATTTTATTCATAAGGTTAAAATAGCAGCTAAAGAAGTTGAGGAAACAAAGTATTGGCTCTTATTATGTGAAAGATCACCATCTTATCCTTTTAATGAGACACTGAAAATAAAGATAAACGAAATAGGACTGATAATTTATAAAATTTTAAGTTCAAGCAAAAGTGGAAAGTAACGATTGGCAAAATTGTTATATTAATTCATTGATAAATTGATATATTATTATGGCTTTAGATAAAATTGCAATAGCGAAACGTATCGCAAAAGAGGTTAAAGATGGTTACTTTGTTAACCTGGGTATAGGAATTCCTACACTGGTTGCCAACTATGTAAGGGAAGACATTAATGTAGATTTCCAGAGTGAAAATGGTGTGCTGGGCATGGGCCCGTTCCCGTTTGAAGGCGAAGAAGATGCCGATATTATTAATGCCGGCAAGCAAACCATTACCACATTGCCGGGCGCATCATTCTTTGATTCGGCTACGAGTTTTGGCATGATCCGCGGGCAGCATGTAGACCTTACTATACTTGGCGCTATGGAAGTTGCCGAGAACGGTGATATTGCCAACTGGAAAATTCCGGGCAAGATGGTAAAAGGCATGGGCGGCGCTATGGATTTAGTAGCATCTGCAGAGAACATTATCGTGGCCATGATGCACGTAAACAAAGCCGGAGAGAGCAAGTTGCTTAAACGTTGCTCACTGCCGCTTACGGGTGTTGGCTGTGTTAAAAAAATAGTGACCGAGCTTGCCGTACTCGAAATTGTACCTGAAGGCTTTAAATTACTGGAACGCGCACCCGGAGTTACTGTAGAAGATATAAAAAATGCAACCGAAGGCACACTTATTATAGAAGGCGATATCCCGGAAATGATTATAGATTAGCTTTAAGTTACATTCACATTTAAACCAGCCTGCAGGATATTAATTCTGTAGGTTTTTTTAATTTATACTTATACATAGGTTTTGTAGAAAAGGCTATATTAGTAGCGCTAAATGTTATTGCAATGAAAACCAAATTGTTACTATTTACACTATTCGCTTTTAACCTTATGTGTTCAGCCCAGAGTGGATTGGGGTTTGGCATTGATAAAATACTTTATTTTGACACAGGCACATCAATACTTACAAAAGAACATAAAAAAATACTTGAACTTTATTGTAAAGGCAGCAAAGACGAACAATGGGAACAGGGCCTAATAGGTTATAGCGATACTATAGGCAAGCCTCACTATAACGATACGCTTTCTATAAAACGAGCGCGAGCGGTAAGGGATTATATTCAAAAACTTGCACCTAAAGCAAAACTGTATACTTATATTGGGCAACGCGACAGCCTTCATCTTACGCTTCCGCCCAACGAGCAGCGTAAAGTTGAGTTAATGTATGGCCTGATTTGCGGTACAGATATGGAGGGTTACAAAAAGGAAAATGCTTACGGTATTTATGTAGAAGGATTTTTGACAGCCCAAAATTATGCTAACGCAGATAAATATTATAATTACTATAGGGTTAACGCTTACCTATCGGCATGGCACATGTTAGCTGGAAAAAAAAATGGTATTGACGCTAATAATAACATACTAAAGGTGGTAGCTATTGCATCGGTATGCGTTAACGAGGGTTGGGTTTCTCCGGCAGGATATGAAGTATTTGTACCCATTACAAAAAATCCGGAAAATGATATTATACTATACCTTAATAATGCTCCATACGGGCAGCCCGAGCAATGGAAAAAAACCGATATAAAGGTAAGTATCAAAAAAGGCTGTTATAGCTTTAAAATAGATAGAAAATTGGGATGTATTACATTTTGCTTAGGTAAGCCCACAGTACCCGTGCTTAAAAACAAGCTCGTAAAAGCCGGTGCCTACAAAGTGGTTTATATTTCTACCTACAAGCCTTATGATTTTACCAACGTTACTGCCGGTACAAAAACTACAGGGCTTAGTTATACAGCAAAAATAAACGATACGCTTATGGCATTTACAATTCCAGCACAACTAAGTGCAAGGCAAATGAAGTTTTACGGAACTCATATTGAAGATCGTAAAAGCGCAGAAATTACCATACCACTAAACAAATGTATATTTACTAAAGACGCCGATGGCAATGAGCACTATTATATTTGCAAGGAATGCGTAGCAGAGAAAACTGTAGCACGTAAAAAAGGTTTTTGGGCGTGGGTAAGAAGAACATTGGGTGTAAGTTAATAAAACTAATTTATCCTCTCAGGTGCAACTCAAGTACTTTAGCGGTATAGCAGATATTATTTTTTCGAGCTATGATTTCGGGTCAAAATCTATCATCCATTCAATACCGTATTTGTCCCTGAACATTGCAAAATAAGAACCCCACGGGCTATCAGCAATAGGCATTTCTACATTTCCGCCTGACGAAAGTCCGTTAAACAGGGCATCAGCCTCTTCTTTACTTTCCGCGCTTATTGATATTTTAGTTCTGTTTTCATTTTCGTTTACCTGCCCCATAAATTCCGGAACATCGCTTGCCATTAGCACACTATTGTTACCTATAGGCAAAGAAATATGCATAATCTTGTTTTCTTCCTTCTCCGGCACAGGATATTCGGGGTTAGAAAGATCTTTAAAACGGCTTACTACCGCGAACTCCCCGCCAAATATCGATTTGTAGAAAGTAAACGCTTCTTCGGCATTTCCGTTAAAGTGTAAGTAAGGGTTTAGTTGTGCCATATGTTTCTATGTTTTTGTTAGCATATAAACTTACAAGATTCCAATCACAAACCCTTTAGTTTACATACAACTTGGTTTTTATTTACTTTTTAATCAAAATTTAATCCGTTTGAAAATTGGGTCTCCGTAAATTCGAACTCTATTTTATCTTTAATAAAAACAGGCTTGTAATATCCTAAAATCTCTTTATTTTGACTTTTGGCAATTTTTATCTCCAACTGTGCCCATTCAGATTCTTTTATTTTAGGTGAATCAACAATAACGATATGCGATGATTCATCTAACTTTTTTAAAACATATTTCTGCTTGTTCACCGATTTGTTATGAATAATATCAATAAATACTTTCCCAAACTTTTGTAAATCCTTATAGATTCTTAAGAGGGATTTCTCATTCACATATAAATCTCGAGTTGAATATACCACGAATATTTTTTTCTGACCACTAATCATCAGCTTTATTTGTTAGAGTTCCAAGTATTGTAGTTATATGACAAATAGAAAAAAGAACAAAAATTATCATATTCATGGAGATTGCTACTTGAACTAAAGTTTGATTTCCACCATTTATTTCACCATAGCCTAATGTTGTAATTGTAACGATACTAAAATAATTAGCTTTATCGGCATTATCTATTGTACAAGGCATAATTGACCTATAAATGATTCCCCAAGTCAAAATTATTTCAAATAAGTTTACAAATGCTAAAAGTAAAGATCGTTTTGGAGTTGGAATCTTTACGTTTTTACTTTGGGATAAAGGTTTGTCAAGTTCTAATGTATTACCGATCCTTTTTACACCGAATAAAGGCTTTAACAACGAATTGACCATCGATATCTGCAGCAGCATTAGGTATGCACAAAGAACAAATCTCATGTGAAAAACAAAAGAAGAAACATCAAAGAAATGTAACAATAATTCATACACCAAAGAAATAACAGAGACTATACAAAGTCTTGACCATACTATTTTCTCGATTTTTTTGGGATTACTTTTTTCTGGATTTATGGAAAAAGACACAAAAGATATCACCTCAAATCTACATAAAACAAAGTCTATAAATCCAATTATTTTTTGGAAAACAGCAATTGACAGCCCGTTAGGGTTATCCTCCTTAGTATGATTAATTTGCACAATCATTACAATTGCAAATAAAAAGCAAAATATGGCTAATGTCATTTTTTAATTTTATATTCTTAATCAATTACTATAAAGCATAGATTGCTCTACTCAAACACCATCTCTAACATATCCAGTGCTTTTTTAAGCGACTTAATATTTTCCCAGGTAAGCAGCAGGCGCAAGCCATTCTTGGTTTGCTTTTCTTTCATTTTACTTACCGTAGGGTACTGCTGCACAAACTTAAGCACATTACGGAAGTTGGCCGACTGATAGTATTGCGATTGCTGGTCAGCAACAAAATAGCCTACCATTTTACCCTGTTTTAAAATTAGTTTTTCGATACCCATTTTAGTCGCCAACCACTTAATGCGCATGCTGGTAAGTAATGCCTCTGCCTGTTTTGGCAATGGCCCAAAACGGTCTACTAACTTAGCTTCGAAAGCAATAAGCCCTGCTTCGTCTTTAATATCACCTAACTCGTTATACAGGCTAAGGCGTTCGGTAACGCTATTTATATACTCATCGGGGAAAAGCAATTCAAAGTCAGAATCAATTTGAAGGTCTTTTACATATTCTTTTTCGGTGTCGCCATCTACCTCATCATACAAGTGTTTAAACTCATTTTCTTTAAGCTCATCAATGGCTTCATTCATGATCTTCTGGTACGTTTCAAAGCCAATTTCGTTAATGAAACCACTTTGTTCGCCGCCCAACAAATCTCCCGCACCCCGAATTTCAAGGTCCTTCATAGCAATATTAAAGCCACTGCCCAATTCGCTAAACTGTTCTAAAGCCTGTATACGTTTACGCGCATCTTCGGTCATGGCACTATAAGGAGGTGCGATAAAGTAGCAGAAAGCCTTTTTGTTGCTTCGGCCTACACGCCCACGCATCTGGTGGAGATCAGACAACCCGAAATTATTAGCATTGTTAATAAAAATGGTGTTCGCATTAGGCACATCCAGCCCGCTCTCTATAATAGTGGTTGCTACAAGCACATCAAAATGACCTTCCATAAAGGAGAGCATTAGCTCCTCCAGTTTTTTACCGTCCATCTGGCCGTGGCCCACTCCTACCCGTGCGTGAGGCACAAGACGCTGAATCATCCCGGCAACTTCTTTGATATTCTCTATACGGTTATGGATAAAGAACACCTGTCCGTTACGCTGAATTTCATACGATATTGCATCGCGAATAATCTCTTCGTTAAAACCTACTACGTTACTTTCTATGGGGTAGCGGTTAGGTGGTGGTGTTGTTATTACTGATAAATCTCTTGCTGCCATAAGCGAGAACTGAAGTGTTCGCGGTATAGGCGTGGCAGTAAGGGTAAGGGTATCTATATTATGCGCTATTGTTTTTAGCTTGTCTTTTACGTTTACGCCAAACTTTTGTTCCTCATCTACTATCAGCAGGCCAAGGTCTTTAAACTGAACGTTTTTATTTACGAGTTGGTGTGTACCAATAAGTATATCTACTTTACCTTCGGAAAGGCCCTTTAAGGTTTCTGACTTTTGTTTTGCAGTACGAAAACGGTTAAGGTAACCCACGGTAACGGGCATGTCTTTTAAGCGTTCGCTAAAGGTGCGGTAATGCTGGTAGGCCAAAATGGTAGTGGGTACTAAAACAGCCACTTGCTTGCCATTATCCACAGCTTTAAAAGCAGCACGAATGGCAACCTCTGTTTTACCAAAACCTACGTCGCCACATACTAAACGATCCATAGGGCGCTCGCTTTCCATATCGGCTTTTACATCGCGTGTAGCCGTTATCTGGTCGGGTGTATCTTCATAAATAAATGACGATTCCAACTCCGATTGCAGGTAACTGTCGGGCGCGTATTTATAGCCTTTTTCGAGCCTGCGTTTTGCATACAGCTGAATAAGATTAAATGCAATGTGTTTAACCCTTGCTTTTGTTTTGTTTTTAAGGGCTTTCCAGGCACCACTTCCCAGTTTGTATATTTTGGGCGGTGCACCATCTTTACCGTTGTATTTAGATATTTTGTGCAGCGAGTGGATGCTTACATATACAATATCATTATCGGCATACACCAGTTTAATGGCTTCCTGCGTTTTGCCCTCTACCTGAATTTTTTGAAGTCCGCCAAATTTACCTATACCGTGGTCTATGTGCGTTACATAATCGCCAACAGATAGTGAATTAAGCTCCTTAAGCGTAATGGTTTGTTTTTTGGAATACCCGTTCTTGATGCTGAATTTATGGTAGCGTTCAAAGATCTGATGGTCGGTGTAGCAGGCAATACGGTTTTCCTCGTCTATAAACCCTTCATAAATGGGGAAAACAATGGTTTTATACTGCTTACGGATGTTCTCGTGGCTGGCTTCGTCCAGGCTTTCGAAAATATCATGAAAGCGTGCTGCCTGCGCCTCATTGGCACAAAAAATATAATTCTTGTAGCCGTTGCTGTGGTTATCGCTAAGGTTATTAAGCAACAGGTCGAATTGTTTATTAAACGACGGCTGTGGCTGAATGTAAAATTCAAATTCCTTTTGGGTTTTAAAAATTGGCTTGGTGCCGAGTTCTACAAGCGTAAAATCAAGTGCCTTTTTTACAAAAGTGCGCTGGTTTAGGAACAGCTCCTCTGGTGTGGCATGCTTAATGTCTTTAGACAATTTATCAAAAGCCTCTGTAGCTTTATCAAACATACTGTCTAACTGGGAAAGCAGCGCATCGGTATTCTGGATAAAGAGAACCGTGCGGTCGCTAATATAATCAAGGAAACTCTCACGCTTTTCATTCAGCGTTTTGTTCTCCACATTTGGGATTACCGATATCTTTTTCTTTATCTCTAACGACAATTGCGAAGCCACATCAAACGAGCGGATGCTGTCTACTTCATTACCAAAAAACTCTATACGATATGGGTTGTCGTTACTAAAAGAAAACACATCTACAATGCCGCCACGTACCGAAAATTCGCCCGGCTCAGTTACGAAATCTACACGGCGAAATTCATATTCAAATAAAACCTCGTTAATAAAGTCGATAGATACCTGGTCGCCCACGGCGATCTTAAGCGTGTTCTTGTCGAGTTCCTTTCGGGTCACGACTTTCTCAAACATTGCTTCGGTATACGAAACTATAATAGCAGGTTTTTTACGGGAGTTAATGCGGTTAAGCACCTCGGCTCGCAACAGCACGCTCGCATTATCCGTTTCTTCTATCTGGTATGGGCGACGAAAAGACCCGGGATAAAACAGCACGTCTTCCTGCCCTACAAATCGTTCCAGGTCGTTTAAGTAATACGCAGCTTCTTCTTTATCTTTAAAAATAAGCAAGAACGGCAACTCACTTTCCTGGAATAGCGGATCTATAACAAATGATAATGCCGAGCCTAAAAGCCCCTTTACATGTATCTTGCCTTCGCGCTGCTGTAATGCGGCAGCAATCTGTTTTACTTTGGGCAGTTGCCCGTATGTATGTAATATTTCGTTTTTCAATTGGTAGGTTTAGTAGCATTTGCGGCTTTACCAGCCGGAGCTGTTGGCGGCGTTAACGGCCTTGCCTGTGGCATATTAGTTTGTGGTGCTCCCGGTTGGGGCGTAGTTGTTTGCGGTGTGGCTAATCGCGGAATCATAGCATCGGGGTTGGCCATACGGGTAGTATCAAGGGCGCGAAGCATCTCTTCTTCACCCTGCTCTTTTGGTATTTCGCTAATGCGGATAATTTCGTCAAACTGGTTTTCCAGCGCAGTCATTTCGTGCGTAATTTCGCCAATAATAGTTATTACCTTCTTATCGGGAATAGTCTCAATATTTATGTAAGTGTATAGCGATTTTATCTTGGTAATAAGCACCCCCATACGGGCACGCACCTGTGGTTTATCAAAAAAAACAGGGGTATTATTCCTGAGCAAATCGGCTTTAGTAACCAGCGTTTTGGTTTTTTGCAGGTAAGCATTTATAGCGTTGCCCGCAGGCTTTTGCTTAAGCTCGTTGTTAAATTGCTCCCATTCGTTCCAGGTGCTTATGCGTTGGGCAACCTTTGGGGTTGGCGGGGGCACATCAAACTTCCAGTTGGCGCTAATTACTTTAAGTATAGAGTCGTTTTGTTTCTGGGTGCGCTGCGTTTCGGCAATACGCTCTTTTTCATCATCCTGGCATGACAGGACTGTTACAAACAAACACAGGAACAAAACTATTTTTAGGTACTTCATGTTTTTAAAATTGCATAGCAAATTTACAAATCTCAGGCCAAAGTTTTACAATAAGTTTTGCGCTTGTTTTTATGATTTACAGAAGCGGATTAGAAGAAATATTTTATGCATTATCGAGATTTTTCGACTTCGCTTCGCTCAAAATGACAAACAACTCCTAAAATAAATTTTTCTTTTTAAACATCACTACACCAATTACAGATACTATGAATGATGCCAGGGCCACGATCCAGAAACCGTTATGGTTATCCTGCAATGAGTTAGGCACGTTCATACCATAAAAACTGGCTACAAGCGTGGGTATCATTAATATGATAGATATAGAGGTTAGCCTTTTCATGATGATGTTAAGGTTATTAGATATAACCGAAGCATAGGCATCCATAGTGCCGGTAAGGATGTCGCTGTAGATATTGGTAGTGTCCTGTGCCTGGCGCAGCTCTATCTCAACATCTTCTATAAGGTCTTCATCATAAGAATCCTTTTGTGCTTTAAGATTACGCACCCTGTAGAATAAAACCTCATTACCTTTTATAGATGTTATAAAAAACACAAGGCATTTTTCTATTTGCAACAACGCCTGTAAATCTTCGTTACGTATGGATTTTTCAAGATTGTTCTCGGCTAATTTTATAAGCTGGTTTATTTGCTTAAGATACTTTTGGAACCAGATGCTTGACGATAACAGTAACCTCAGCACCAGGTCAAAATGATTTCCGGGCTCAATGCTTTTGCGTTGGGTATACTTCGGAAAATCTTCTATAAGCTCGCTTTGTGCAAAACATATAGATACAAACACATCTTCTTTAAATACAAGCCCTAACGGAACGGTGGTATACGGCAGGCGCACATCATTGCTTTTATACGGAATGCGCACAATTATAAGGTGCCACCCATCCTCTATTTCTATACGGGGGCGTTCGTCTATATCCTCAATATCATTATAAAATGCCTCGGGCACTTTAAGTTCTTCGAGCAAAAATTGTTTTTCCTGTGGGGTTGGGCAAACTACGCTTATCCAGTTTGCTTCGTTACGGTTTTGGGCCTGGGTTAGCCCGTTTTGGTTTTTGTAGTACGTTACCATTGCAATTCCCTTAAATTAAATAACAGGGAATTGGCACGGATGCTATCCCTGAAAGGTTGTTAGTATTTCCCGATGATGACCATCCATTTTGAGTACAAAATTTTTGCAAAGGTAAACAAAAACAATACCATAATAAATTAAGGGTGATTTTTTTGGAACGCATGCGTCTGGATGGAACGCGGATAACACGGATGCTGCGCAATCGCGGATTTAAACGGATTAGCTTCACAAATAGCTATATTTTTTCACATCGAGTTGACCGATAAAGTTCAACTTGGAGGGAATTCATAACTCAAAAATACTAAAAGACATTGCAAAAATTTGTATGACACTATTTGTGGTATTAGTTACAATCTCAAAACAAATGAGATTTTCTATTCCTTTATAAAGTTCTATCCACTTTTCTTTAATCAACTCCGCTTCTTTACTTTCTTCTTTAACACGCGCTGTATAAATAGAATCTTCTGCGACAACACCAAAATTCAAATTCAGATTAGCTTGATAAACATTTTCAAAAATAATTATATTTTTATTTTGAGATGGCCACCTGATTACTAACTCTATAGTATCAACATTATTCACCTTATCTGAATTAGACCTATCAATCGAAATATTCTCCAGTCGGGCATCGTGCCATTCTAAATCATTAAATTCTGTTTGCATCTGGGTAAAAATAATGACTTTTTAAAACGATTACGTTAATTAGCACTAAATTAATTCGTGTTAAAAGAAATTACTCCTCCTTCGCTACATATCTCGCATCAACAGGCATTACCGTACCGCATTTATTACAGGTACGCAGTGCTTCGCTGTTATAAAAATGTTGATAATGCGGCAGGAAATCTTTTTCTATATTATGCAGTTCAAAGAAAACCTCGTAAAGTTTGTTGTTACAATTATCGCAAAACCACAGCAGCCCGTCGGTAAAGCCACGATCGGCACGAACGCGCTCTACGACAAGCCCTATAGAGCCTTCGCTCCTAACAGGAGAGTGTGGTACTTTGCCCGGATGCAGGTACATATCGCCAGCGTGAAGTTCCATTTCCTTACGTTCGCCTTCATCCTGAACTACCACTTTTATACTGCCTTCAAGTTGGTAAAATAATTCTTCGGTTTCATTATAATGGTAATCTTTTCGGGCATTGGGGCCGGCAACAACCATTACAATATAATCGTCAGACAGCGGATAAATATTTTTGTTGCCCACCGGTGGTTTTAAAAGGTGGCGGTTTTCATCAATCCATTTATTTAGGTTAAAGGGCTTCATCAGGGCCATGGTATGCGTATTTTAAAGTTAGAACCAAGTTACTAAAATATGAGGCAGGAAATGATAAAAACGGTTTAAAATTAAGCAGGATAATTCGGCTATCAACTATACTAATTCAAAAAAACTCTATTTTACTGATGTATAGGAAACGTAATCGATTAGTGAAGATTTGTGTAATTCGTGGCTAAAAAACTGTAAAGGAAAGCTTATATTTTGCTAAAGACCTTGCCTTTTAATTTTATAAAAGATAACTTTACTCTTTATGCCCAAATAAGTACACATGAAACTAAACTCATTTATAATTTTAATAATAACCGGTATATTTATGTCGTGCCAAAGAGAAAACAAAGCAGAAGTTATAGGCGAAGATAACCCCTTGTTAGCCACGTGGGATACGCCTTATGGGGCACCACCTTTTAACCTTATAGAGAACAAACATTACAAGCCTGCACTACTGGAAGGCATACGCATACAGCAGGCAGAGATAGATGGTATTGCTAACAGCCACGAACAGCCTACTTTTAAAAATACTATTGTAGCACTGGACCGCAGCGGAACATTGCTTACCCGTATTAATACTGTTTTTAACAACCTGAACACTGCCAACACTAACGATGAGCTACAGGCTTTGGCCAAAGAAATGGCTCCCCTGCTATCTAAAAACTACGACGACATTTACCTTAACGAAAAGCTTTTTGCCCGTGTAAAAAAAGTATGGGATAAACAAATATCGCTAAAGCTGAATATCGAAGATGCCAAACTTTTAGAACGCAAGTACAAGAGTTTTGTGCGTAGCGGTGCATTGCTTGATGCTGCGCAAAAAACCCGCCTTCGCAAAATAAACGAAGAACTATCGGTCACATCATTACAGTTTGGCGATAATGTTCTGGCCGAAACTAACGGGTATGAATTAGTTGTTAAAGATAAAGCCAGGCTTGCCGGGTTACCACAGGAACTTATTACTGCTGCCGCTGCCGAGGCTAAAGAAAAAGGCAATGAAGGTAACTGGATCTTTACATTGCAAAATGCCAGCGTAATGCCTTTTCTTCAATATGCTGCCGATCGTGAGTTGCGCAAAGAAATATGGATGGCCTACCAAAACCGCGGCAACAATGGCAATAAGCTCGATAACCGTATTAATATAGTAAACCTTGCCAGCCTGAGAGCCGAAAAAGCGAAACTTCTTGGTTACAAAAGCCATGCTCACTTTGTACTGGAAGAGCGTATGGCAAAAACTCCGGAGCATGTATATGAGTTATTAGATCAGCTTTGGAAACCCGCATTGGCAAAAGCCAAATCAGAAGAGGCAGATATTAAAAAACTTATGGTTGCCGATGGTATTAACGATGCCGTGCAGCCCTATGACTGGAGGTATTATACAGAAAAGATTCGCAAGCAGCGTTTTAATCTTGATGAGCAGGAACTCAAGCCCTACTTTAGCCTTGATAGTGTGCGTAATGGTATCTTTATGGTTACTAAAAACCTTTACGGGCTTAAATTTGAACAGATTAAAGATGTACCTGTATACCATAAAGATGTTACCGCCTGGGAAGTTACCGAAGCCGATGGCAAGTATGTAGGTTTACTTTATATGGATTTCTACCCACGAGCCAGTAAAAAGGGTGGTGCTTGGATGACGTCTTACCGGAAGCAGCGCACTATAGATAGCGTACGCACAGCTCCTATAATATCTATTGTCTGCAATTTTACCAAGCCTGCCGGCGATGCACCTTCCCTTCTAACATACGACGAGGCAAGCACCTTTTTTCATGAATTTGGGCATGCGCTGCACGGCTTACTGAGTAACGTAACGTATGAAACCCTATCGGGCACAAGCGTACCTACTGATTTTGTAGAACTCCCATCGCAAATTATGGAGAACTGGGCTGCCGAGCCCGAAGTACTTAAACTATACGCCAAACACTATAAAACAGGAGAAGTAATTCCGGATGCGCTGATAGAGAAACTGCAACAGTCGGCTACGTTCGATCAGGGATTTGCAACGGTTGAGTTTTTAGCGGCAACCTATTTAGACCTTGCTTACCATACCCGTACCGACGCCATTACCCAAAACATAGCGCCATTTGAAGAGGAAGCTATGAAAAACATAGGGCTTATCCCGTCCATCATCCCGAGATACCGAAGCACTTATTATAACCACATTTTTAACGGAGGATATTCAGCAGGATACTACAGTTATATATGGAGCGGCGTGCTCGATACTGATGCTTTCGAAGCGTTTAAAACTACATCACTGTTCGACCAGGCCACTGCCAAATCATTTCGAACTAATATACTGGAGCGCGGCGGTAGTTTAGATCCTGCACTTATGTATAAAAACTTCCGCGGCAGCGACCCATCTATAGAGCCCTTATTACGCAAGCGCGGCCTGCAGGAAAAGGAAGTAATTCAGGACGATAAGTCTTAAATCACAAACATCAAATTTTAAAAAACACAAAATCCCAATCTTTGCAGGTTGTGATTTTTTTATGTGAATGGCATTGGAAAAGATACGGTTTTATATTATATATTGATACAAACACACCCCATACTCGTCTTAAGAACTATCTTGTGAACATAATTTAAAATAAAAAATTTCGCTAAAAGTCCTCTCCCCCAACCCCTCTCCGAAGGAGAGGGGAGTCAACGAACGGGTACAGTTTGATAAAAATTAATGTAAATCAAAGCTAATCTATCTAAAAACATTCGAGTGTAGCTACTCCCTCTCCTTCGGAGAGGGTTGGGGAGAGGACAGAAAGATGTGTCCACACGATAGTCTCAAGAGGTAAACCAACTACACTCAAACCGAAAACTGTTACCGAAACTGAGACTGCGACTGAGACTGCAACTGAGACTGCAACTGAACACTGATTACTGTTCACTATGGGGCTAATATCTCCACCCGCCTGCGTATCTCGTTTCCGGTTTCGTCTGTTATGGTTATTATGTATTTACCTGTTTGGGCAGTAACCTGCATTTCGTGAAAGGTTTGCGTTTCGCCTAAATACTTATCGCCTAAATACCAAAACAACCTGGCATTTGCCGATGTATGTGCTGCCTTGAGAATAAACGGCTGCACCTTACCATTAAAATCTCTAGTAAGGTATATTTTGCCGTCTTCTTTAGGGTAGATAAAATCCATATAGGCACCCGTAGTTCCCTCGCAATCGGCACGAAAAGGAGGCAGCGGCAGGTAATCCATGTGGCTGCCTTTGTAGTACCATTCCATAATCGGGGGCAGTACAAACCACGTTTTAGTCACCATATTATCTACATTTTCGCAACTGCTGTTTACGCGGTACGTACCACTTGCATCAAGATGAACTACTTTATGGTAAGGGCATGCCTGTGTTTTACTTCCGTTTATCGGAATCCATTGCTTTTCAATTGGGCAGTATTCACCTGCAATATGTCCGCTTAGCTTACATATATCAGCTTCTTCAAGATCGTTATAGGGTGTGGCAAACCACTTTTGACGCGGTAATAAATTAAACACATCAAACAATACCGGCGCAGCACTGCCTACACCCGTCAGCGACGGCCTGCCCTCGCCAGATGCATTGCCCACCCATACCCCTACAACATAACGCGAACTTGTGCCAATGGCCCAGGCATCGCGGCTGCCAAAGCTCGTTCCTGTTTTCCAGGCAATCTCAAGCGATGAGTCATAAAAGCGCCATGCCTCATCACCCTCGGGGCGGTTTACTTCTTTCATAGCATTATAAGTTAACCATATAGACCCTGCGCCAAGCTGCGGTTTATTGTAAACTTCTTTGCCAAAATCGCGGGTTACATCGTGGTTCCAGTTCAGTTCGGCAAACTCACCGGTGCGGTATTTAGCTTCGTGGGTTGTGAAATAACTAAGCGTAGATGTGAGGCTGGCGTAGGTGCGGCACAGATCCCATAAGTTGCTTTCGGCCCCACCTAAAATAAGCGAAAGCCCATAGTGGTTGGGGTGCTGCTTAATGTCGCGCAATTTAAAATGCTGCAATTGCTCATAAAAACGGTACACACCAAAATCTTTAAGCATAAGTACTGCCGGAATGTTGAGCGAGCGCGATAATGCACGTTGCGCGGGTACGGCACCGTCATAGGTCAGTTCATAATTTTTAGGGCTGTAACCCGCAATCTGCGTAGGCACATCAGCTATTAAAGTATTAGGCAGGATCTCGCCGGCATCAAGCATTGAGGCAAATAAAAACGGCTTTAAAATACTACCGGTACTGCGCGGTGCAGGAATAATATCCACATCTTTTTGATGGGCGACATCTGTGGGAGAATTACCCACATATGCTACAATATCATGCGTTTGCACATCTACTATCATAATAGCGAGGTTGTGCACTTCGGTTTGCTTATATTCCTGGTAATAACGTGCGGCAATTTGGTTCACACGCGTTTGCAAGGCGTTTTTAACTGTGGTTTTTATTCGCTGTCCATCTTTAGTCTTAGATATATTCTGCAATAAATGTGGGGCTATTTGGGGCAGGTTAAACGGTTTTTGAGGCAGCGTCTCCTGTAACGAAAGTTCGTAGGTTGTCCTGTCGATTACCTTTTCGTCAAAAAGTTTTTTTAAGAGACGGTTCCGTTTATCACGAAGTTTAATCTGGTTCTTGCCGGGATAAATAAGGCTTGGCGCATTTGGCAATACTGCCAGCGTAGCCATTTCTGCCCATGATAGTTGTTGCGGCTGCACGCCAAAGTACCGCCACGATGCCATTTCTAACCCCACCACATTACCACCATAAGGAGCATGTGCGGCATACAGCCCCAGTATATCATCCTTGCTATAGCGAAATTCAAGCCGGGTTGCGAGTACCATCTCGACTAATTTCTCAAAATAGCTGCGTTTTTTATGCTCATGGCTCAGGCGTATTACCTGCTGGGTAAGCGTACTGCCTCCGCGCACTACCCTGCCTGCATCATGGTTTTGCTTCATAGCTTTTACTATAGCCACAGGGTTAAAACCGGGATGGCTGTAAAAATGCTGATCTTCAAAATAAACAATGCATTGCCTGAATTTATACGGTACGTTATCCTGCGCAGGGAACCGCCATTGCCCGTCCTTGGCTATGCGCGCACCCAAAAGTTCGCCCTCGGCACTTTCTATTACCGTGGCATAGGGGTCACTAAACAACGTTCGTGGCAGGCAAAAGTAATAGACAACCAAAAGCACTACCGCTATGGCCGATTTAATTTTGTTGCGTTTTATGTAATTGGTAATGCGCTCCTTTAGATTTTTAAAAAATCTTGCTGTGTGTTGAAGGAGCGACTTGAATTTATTTTTCATTGGGATGGAAACATCCTTATTAAGCATTATTAAGTAAAAGTTTAAGCAAAAAAGACCACTTTACAGTCGCCTTTCCTTTATTTGCAACTATTGAACTCTTCAATAATCTTAATCAGGTTGTCCTCTGTTTTCAGGTCAAAAACATTATCTTTTATTTCCTTTGCCAAATCTTTACAGGCGGCTAAATATTCTGAAAGTTCGCTGGAAAGCTTCGAATTATTTCTCCCATCAATCATCTGGCCTTCTTTTTTAGCCTTTAGCTTGATAACAAAAACGTCTTCCTTAATAGGGTCTATCAAAACCTGGTTTCCATTTGCCTCATATAAAAGCTTATAAAAATAAGCATTATTAAACCCAAGAGACATTGCGTTAGAAAGTTTTTTTAATGCATCGCCTTTTACCTTCATTCCAATAAAACAAGTCTCAGTGCCATCTTCATTTTTTACGCAAAACTTTGCACCATCTTTTGCATAAAGCGTTGTGGTTCTTTCTTTGCCCTTTTCATTTAAGTATTTTACCGAAACTCTCTTACCATAATTATCAATAACTTCGGTAACTTCGGTTTTACCGGTTTCGTTAACATCAAGCGGCTCAAATTCCGCATTCAGGGTACCTTCATACTTTACACCTTTTTCATCTATAACATATCCTTTTTTATTATAAACACTGGCACTTTTTCCTTTGGCAACTTTTACTTTTTCGGCTCTAAGGTTAGCATTGTAGGTTGTAGCCTGATGCCCTAAAGTATAACCCCTTGCTACCAGTTGCTCTACCACTTCCCGAAAGAAAATAAAAGCATCATTAGGATGAAAACTCCTCTTTGCTTTAAATGTAAATGTTTCGTCGTTAAATAAGGTAACTACAGTCGTGTTAGTAGCGCCTTCTGTAATTTTGGCTTTTGCAACCATTATACCATCAAGATCTGTAATAAAAATAAAATCGCTTTTATTAAAAACATCATAGTTTCCATGGGTAGCTTTACCTATAATTGAGGTGCCTAACTCGCCACCTTTTACAATAGTACCGTCTTTTTTTACGAATGGCCTTAATGCACCAACTTTCTGGTCGTAAACCGCTTTGTTTGCCTTAGCTTCTTCTTTAGCTATCACAACGGTCTTGAGGTATTTTTCGCTTAAGTTTTCCCTGTCTGTAGCAAAAAATTGATCCAGTTTTTGAGTGTTGATGCCATTTTTATCAATAAGTTCGTATTTAACAGCCAGTAGCCTGATGACAACCCTGGTAGGGCTTAGCGAATTTTGCAGTACCTCATACGGCACTTCCGTTTTTTTTGTACCATCTGCATTGGTAACTTCCAGCCATTGGTATATATTACTTCCGCTTTCGCCTAACGTTTTGTATTTGGCAGTAAACTGTTTTGTGCCATCAAGGCTATGAAAAATATATTCGTCGCGGGCACCGTCTTTAAGGATCGCAACTTCTTTATCATCAAAAAGAACTTTGTCTTTTTTTGTCTTAATACTTTGGGCAAAAGTCAATACCGGAATTAGTAATAGTAAATAAGTAAATTTTATCATTGTTGGATTTTTACACAAACATAAGGATTTGAAAATAAATTAGATACAAATCAATTTAATTAATTGGTTGTAATTTATTTTTAGCAACAGGATGAATTCCCGGCAGAAAATGAAAAATCAAACTTACTATCAATTTTCTGCAGGGAATTGTTTCTCCTTTATACTATTTACAAGGTTTTGAGACCTACCTCACCACGTTAACCCACTGTCCTTTAGTCCTGGCGAGGAACGAATTATCGTACATGGCTTCACATTGTACGCCCGGCAGGTAGTAACTACCCAGGTAACTTGCGTTTAGCAATATCCTGAACGTTTTTGTCTCGTTCGCTTTTAATGAGAAATAGAAGTTTGTCCGGTCATCACGAATATCGGTATAGTCTACCTTGTTCTCGGCAAAGCTGCCAAAATCGGTAAACCTTGTATTTACTATTTCCCACCCTGACGGAATTATCTGCGTAAGTGCTACGTTATCTACAAACTCGCCTTTTATGTTGCTTATGGTAACCTCGGCTACAAACTCGGTACCCTGTGCTAATGACGATGGGTTAATAACCTTACCGCCCCTGTCTTTAAACACAATGCCTGTTGCAAGACCGCGTTCCTCTGTTTGCTCTTCGCCCACAGGCAGCACGCCACTGTAAACCACTTTTACATACAGCGTACTTTTCTTGTTATTTTTAATCGTTACAGCATTGTTACTGCTAAGTTCCAATACCCTGTCGGCAAAAGTTTTCGGGGTACTAATAGCAAGCGTTTTACCTTTATTAGTATAGCTAACATCAATACCCTTAGTACCATTGCCCTGTGCAAATTTAGACATGGCGTAGAGGCAGTACGCCGTAGTTTGCGTGCTCATCCATTGGTTAGACGACATTTCTTTTGCCAACTTAGTCGCCATAGTAAATGCCGGCCCTTTTTGCCCTAACAGCAGCAGGGTTTCCAGTGCCATTGCCCTATTGCGCTCCGGCGAGCCATAGTAGTAATAGTTATAATCACTATCGCCATCAATAGTACTCTGGCTCAACAACTGCTGACCCACATTCTTTTGTCCAGCCAATGCATAAGCAGCTGCAAGGCGTAGTTTACTTTCGTTACCAATGCCCGGTGTTTCCCTTAAGCGGTTCATCGATGAAAGGTCCGGCGAGCCTGCCAGTGCTAAAGTATACAAACGGTAGGCCTGTGCAAAATCGTTATGGTATTCTTTATAGTAACGCCATGCCCTTGCGGTTTTTTGCTGGTAGCTTAGCCATTGTTTTTTCGCATTAAGCGGAAGAGCGTACCCTTTCTTCTCTGCTTCAATAAAGAAGTGCCCGGCGTAGCTTGTGCCCCAATCGTCAGCCTCAGGATTACCCGGCCAGTAGGCAAAGCCGCCACTCGCTATCTGGAACTGCCCAAGCCTTTGTATAGCTGCCGTAACGTTGCGCTGTATTTTGTTTTTTCTTGTAGCATCTACATCGGCAATATCTGCCAGATATAATTGCGGGAATACCGATGATGTTGTTTGCTCCACGCAACCATGCGGGTATTGTATAAGGTAATCCAGCCTGCGGTTAAAATCCATAGGCGGGAACGACGATACCTCAAGCCTCGCCTTGTTAGTACCGGCTACCCCGAAAGATGCCCAGTTTATAGTGCCTTGCTTACCGGGTTCTAAAATTACTTCCTTGTAGTTTTGGGTTACCGGGTTAGGGTTCATGATATCCAGTTCTACATCATAACTGGCTTTTTCTTTACCGCTCGTGGCAGTAACGGTTACTTTGCCTAAACCAATAAGGTCATTTACTTCAAGGTCAAAATACACCACTTTTTCATCGGGCCTTTCAAAAGAAACCGTTTGTTTAGTCGCGCCTATTATCCTGAAACCATTGTTTGTTTTTACCTGTAGCGTTACATTTTTAATACTGTTCTCCATAGCAAACAACGTTACCGGCAGCGTCACCTTTTCTTTAGGCGTTACCTTGCGCGGCAATGATGCCAACAGCATTAACGGACTGCGAACAGGTGTGGTCTTTTCTGCACTGCCGTAGGCACTTGCATCGGCATTGGCAGCGACCACCATAGTACGTACCGACCCAACATATTTAGGCAGTTTAATGGTATGCACCCTTGTTTCTCCTTTACCTATAGTGTAAGGGCCCATATAAATAACCACCGGTTTAAAACGGTTGGCTTTTTTAGCCTGTCCACCACCTAAGTCGGCATCTCCACCAATACTGAATATTTGGTTTACCTGTCCGCCATAAGCACCTATAACATCGTCATAAATATCCCATGTTTTTACACCCAGCGCTTCTTTGGCATAAAAACTATCCCATGCGTTAGGGGTTTTAAATCGGGTAAGATCCAGCAATCCGTCATCTACAATAGCAACAGTATAGGTCATGGCCTTGCCTGTCTTTTCGCTGACTTTTATAGTCGTTTTTTGTTCCGGTTTTAGCACAGCAGCCATACTTATCTGCGGTTGCAGTATGGTGTTTTTATCTACCACTTCTATAGGTACAATACCGTATAAACGAATAGGCGAATCGTTTGCTGTGTTAGCATGTGGCTGTAGCAACGTTATGTTTATATACACGTTAGGTGCCATAGCAGCTGTTACCGGTATGGTTACTTGCGTTTCGCCTTTTGTAGTAGGTGCCCAGTAGGTTTTCACTACCCTGCTTCCGTTTTCTAACGATACTAACGCCCTGCCACCTTCGCTCGATGGGAACGATACAATAGCATTTTCGCCTACCGCATACTTCTCCTTATCGGTACTGAACATCAGCATTTTTGCCTCTTCCCCATTATCATTACGGGTACGCCCACTCCAATACGGATAATCAATCAGCACAGTAGATCCGGCAGAATGCCCGCCCTCTACATCAGTTACCCTTATAAGGTAATTGCCCCATTGTTCTTCATCGGTTTTAAAGTTGAAGCTGGCTTTTCCACTTGCATCAGTAACAAGGCTTTGCGAATAAAATGGCGTGTTAGACACCGCATTACTGTAAGACGATACATTGTCATGACTGGCATCCCACCACCAGCGCCACTCTACAGCATATACTTTTACCTCGAGCCTGCGGCCTCCTTTTGGCTTACCTGCTTCATTTACTGTTGCAACATCTACACGGTTGCTTTTGCCGGTTTCCAGCATACCATATTTGTTACCTTGTGGCAGTTTTACACCCACGTATGTATCATAAGGCGAATAGGTTGCCTGTATAACATCGGTACTAAAGTCGCCACCTTTTTCGTAGGCTTTAGTTATAATAGCTGCCTTAAGCAATCCGGGTGCACGGGCTTTGAGCTTAGGCTCCAGCGTTACAGTTGCATTTCCATTATCATCGGTTACGCCACTGTAAATATTAACTTCTTCTGTACTGAAATTCTGTGCAGGGTCGTCAAAAATATAATTCAGGTACCCTTTAAAGTCGGTTTTTTGCTTAATGAATTTCGCCTGCATTTCTACCTTCAGCCCTTTTGCTATAGCACCGTGCAGCCACAATACCTGCAGGTTGCCTGTGGTTTTGGCATTCGCCGAAAGTGTCTTGCCCTCAAAGCCATTTTTAATTTTAAGCCTGTTAGGCTTAATGGTCTCTATCTTGATGCTTTTATAAAAATGCGCGCCGCCCACACTTACCATTGCCTCCCAGTTACCCGTAGGCGCACTGGCCTGTGTGGTTACCACAAACTTAAAGTGGTTCTTTTGGTTATAACTTTGCACCGCTTGGAACATCATCTTGCCGTTAGGGTCAGACAGTCGTAGTTTTATAGGGTGCGAGGCCGGTAGTTTAGCCGCCTTATCGTTTAGTATAAAACCAAGGTACAAGGTATCGCCGGGACGCCAAACACCACGCTCGCCATAGATGTACCCTTTTAACCCTTTTTGAAGTTCGGCACCATCCACATCAAAATTACTGACAGACTGCGCATTGCCTTCGCTTAGTTTTACATACGTGGTATTGCTGCCTTTTTTAATGATGGCAAAAAATGGTTTTTTGTCCGATGATAACATTACGGTACCCTCTGCACTTGTGATAGCCGACCCTAATTTTTGGCGTTGCAAATTAAATAATTCTACACTTGCGCCACTAATGGGTTGCGTAGTCGTAATGCTTGCCACAGCAAAAAAGAAGCTGTTGTTCCCGCCTTTCTTGGCAATAACACCCAGGTCGCTTGCCAGTACATTAGTTTCTACCTGACGGTCGTAATAGTAAGAGGTGCTGCAAGGATTTTCGCGCTGCTCCCACTCATAATCCTCGTGGTAATAGTTATAGTCTTCATAGTCGGTAAAGTCATCTTCGCGCTCTTCCTCTTCCTCCTCATCCTCTTTTTCGTCGGCCTGTTTAAGGGCATTGCTATCTTCACACGTATATATGGAATAAGCAGGGCGCATGGCAATTTCTATATGGTAGATAGCTCCCGGCTCCGGTTTAACAAGTTTAGAAAGGTCTATGGCAAAAGTATTCCACTTGGCATAATTAAGCATTTTGTTAGTATTAAGCACAAGTTTGGTCTTGGCTACAGGCAATGCTACATTACGCAGGCCATAGTTGCTTTCCATCTCGTTATCCTGAAGGAATTGCATTACGTTATTCTCGAAAATACGGTACACTTTTACATCTACCGCATTAAGGTTTACCGCCTCAAAGTTTATTTTAAGGTTACTGGATGCCGGCAGTATGGTACCGCTTTTTACAAAGCGCACTTCGGGCTTAAGCTGCTCAAAAGAGATGTTTTCAGTATAGCTTTGTTTGGTTTTAAACCCTTCGGTACTTTCTATTCCCTGAAACACTTCTACAAGAAAATTACCATTTAAAGGGTCGCCAAAAAACACTTTAAGCAGGTTGCCATCTACTGCATACTTAAGGCTTTGCACACCTTGCACCGCCACAAGTCCGCTGAAATCCTGATCCTTACGAATAGGGTCGGAGAAATTGATAAGCAGCGTCTGATTATCGCCCTCGGCAGGCTGAACGGTAAGCACTTTAAAGTTATCCTTACCAGGCACTACGTAGTTTTCATCGCCTTCACGGTCTATGTCATACGGTTTGCCATTCCATGCTATTTTAAGGGTACTATCTTGTGCACCACGTTGTATACTATCTATTATAAAATGAAATTCGCTCGATGAGCCTGCGTTATTATCAAACCGTAGTGGCAGTTTTTTACCATTATGGGTTACAGTCACGAGTTTTTTGGCAGTTGCCAAATCCATGTTATCGCTCGTTTTTACAGATGCGTTGAGGTACTGCATGTCGCGGTTGTACGACTGCAGGTCCTGTGTGGTAACAAGAAAGTCCTGTTTAAGGGTTTTAACGGTAAAGTTAAAATCGCTCAGGCTGTCGGCCACTTTAATAAATTTAGAAAGGTGCAGGGTAACCTGATATTCGGTATCCTGTTTAAGACGCTTGGCAGGGCGAAATGCTATTTTATTATCCTGAAGAAAAAGCACTTTACCCTCTGCCGCAGGCGATACGGTAAAATAATTATTATCGAGTTCGTGGTTTACCTGCCATTCCTTTTTTGTAAAGGCAAGCCCTACCTGGATGTCGGCTTTGGTAGAAATGAGACCTGAAGAGAAACTGGTAATATAATCCCGGTATAAAAAGGGATCTGAGTCGAAATCCTTTCCTGATTTTTTTGAGCAGGAATGCAGCAGCAGTGTGATGACTGTTAAGAACAGCACCAGTTTCATGGGTTTCATAAGGGTAATGGGAGTTAAATTAATTGGTTAAGAACAGGTTGTTATTTATAAAAAAATACGGTTTGTTTAAATGTACAGGCTTTTCTTATAACCACAAGGGCATAAAGTTTTCTTTAACATGGTTTAACACTCTCGCTGCTTACATAAAGTGTATAATATAGCCCGCCAAATACTTTTGAACACCGCTATAATTCCTGTTAAAATGGTTACCTGTATTTCATGCTATAACTAATAATATGGTGCAAATATTATAAATAAAATAATGATTATTTATAAATATTTGTTAACAATTTAAACAACTGTATTTCAGCCCCTTCTTTGCTTAAAAAACGTTTTCATAAGGGTGCTGCATTCTTCTTCTAAAACCCCCGAAACCACTGTGGTTTTAGGATGTAATTTAGTACCCATGGCGCGGTAACCACGCTGAGGGTCGTCTGCGCCAAAAACTACTTTTGCAACCTGGCTCCAGTAGAGCGCACCGGCACACATTTGGCAGGGTTCAAGTGTTACATAAAGTGTGCAGCCGGTTAGGTATTTTCCTCCCAAAAAATTAGCGGCCGATGTTATAGCCTGCATCTCGGCATGAGCGGTAACATCATGCAGCAATTCGGTTAAGTTATGGGTGCGTGCAATTACCTTATCGTTCACTACAACAAGTGCGCCCACGGGTATTTCGCCCTTGTCAAAGGCGGCATGTGCTTCCTGTAATGCCTTACGCATAAAGTATTCGTCGGTAAAGATATTTTCCATCAGGGTCAGAAAAATTAAAAAGTGACGTTATAGCTATTATGTTTAGTACTTAATCTCTACATCAAGCTGCCTGCCTTCTGTAAAAGCCTTTTTGTCCATACCTGTACCTACCGCCATACCTACTGCTATGCCAAAAGGAAACCCTATACCTAACAGGCCAATATTACCTAACGATAGCCCTATTGCAACACCTATAGGTAACCCAAATACAGATATGCCTAATGCAAGCCACATATTGCGGTAATAATTTTTAGGTACTATTTTAAGCTGCTTTTCTGTTAGCTGTATAATTTTAGTCTGCTTCTTTTTTAGAGCTTTTATTAACTCTGTACCGGTAGGCAGCTCATTCAGGCTCTTAACCTCTTCGTTAATATATTCGGCAATAACGTCAGGCAATTCTTTCTTTCGTAATTCTAAAAGGAGCGCCTCAAACTGAAGGCAGCTATTATTCAGCTTTATGTTCTCTTTAAAGTCGTGTCTTTCTTTCAGGTTTGTTATAATCATAGGGTGGTTTGTTGAGCTTCAAATTAACGAAATTATCCTGTAACAGCATTGATAAATAAAACAGGCTATCAAACACTTTCTTACTACTTATTGCCGTTATACTTTAACAACCACTAATTACCTGCTATATGAACACTTATAAACTTTCTGTCCCAAAGCCCTGCCACGAAAGCTGGGAGGGTATGGCTCCTAAAGAACAAGGCAGATTTTGCTGCCAATGCCAAAAAACAGTGACCGATTTTACCGGTATGACCTCTGCGCAAATTAGTACTTATATGCTGATTAATAGCAGTAAAAAAGTATGCGGAAGGTTTGAAAAAAACCAGTTAAAAAGTATTGTTATACAAATCCCTGCGAAGGTTATGTACTCTCAAACAAGTTTCAGGAAGGTATTTATGCTCGCCTTGCTTGTTGTTATGGGCACAACGTTGCTTAGCTGCTCTGACGATTTTGGAAGCAAACAACCTATAGAGCAGGTTGTGGTTACAGATACTACAGCAACGTACCAGATAGACAGCATCAATCCGCCACATGTCAATAATGTACAGTTTACTATGGGCATAGCAGCCGTCTATGAATCTGATACAATACTACCACCGCCCCCGCCCCCGGTAGAAGTTTATGCAGCACCTAAAAACATTGACAATGATGTTAAAAGCAATCCTAAAAGCAACTAACAATGAACTACACACTCACAATACCCAAACCCTGCCATGAAAGCTGGGATGGCATGACGCCCGATGCAAAGGGCAGGTTTTGCAGTAAATGTGCCACTACCGTCGTGGATTTTACTACCATGAATGCTGCTGAAGTAGATGCCTTTTTGAATACCACTACCGCTACAAAAATTTGCGGGCGGTTAAAGCCTGAACAATTGCAGCGCAAAAACCGCACGGCTAAAATGGCTTTAACGAGTTTAATCATTGCAGTGTCTGCCACATTTGTGGGCTGCAAGCCTAAAGACGAGGGTTTCCCATTAGGAGAATTAGCCTATCCGGAAGATACTATTAAAAAGGAACAAACAGTTAAAGATACACCTGCTGTAACCGGTAAAGTTCACAACCATGCTGCCGTGCAAAAAGAACAGAAACCCTTGCCGCCACCACCTCAATACACAACAGGCGACGTAATTGTAACAAAACAGCCATCAGACAGTATACCTAATCAATAATGCTGTCTATTGTAACCTTAAAGCGGCAGAATGATCAGAATTTGGGGTTTCGCTATTCTGTACATTACGTTGCATATATTATTGTAAATTTGCTGTAATGGAAAGCAATTTACTCAACACCATACAAACCCCGGCCGATTTACGAAAATTAAATCCTGCACAACTGCCGCAACTGGCACAGGAGCTGCGTGATTTTATTATAGATGTAGTATCGGTTAAAGAGGGGCACCTGGGTGCAAGCCTGGGCGTTACAGAGCTTACCATTGCATTGCATTATGTTTTTGACACCCCTGCCGATTTACTTGTGTGGGATGTAGGGCATCAGGCTTATGGACACAAAATACTTACCGGCCGTAAAGATAGTTTTATAACCAACCGTCAGTTAGGTGGTATATCCGGTTTCCCTAAACGCAGCGAGAGTGAGTACGACACCTTTGGTACCGGGCACAGCAGTACGTCTATTTCGGCAGCATTAGGCATGGCAATCGCTTCACAGATAAAGGGAGATATAGATAAGACCCATATTGCTGTTATAGGTGATGCCAGTATAGCATCGGGTATGGCGTTTGAAGGGCTTAACCACGCCGGCGTTACAGATGCCAACCTGCTCGTTATCCTTAACGATAATGCCATAGGGATAGACCCCAGCGTGGGTGCCCTTAAGCATTATCTTACGCAGGTTAAAGAAGGTAAAAACCCGCGGCAGAATAATATGATAAAGTCGCTAAATTTTGACTATACTGGACCTATAGATGGGCATAACCTGCCGTTACTTATTAAAGAATTGCAAAGACTTAAGGATAAAAAAGGTCCTAAGTTTTTACACATAACTACAACTAAAGGTAAAGGGCTTAAACAGGCCGAAGAAAACCAGGTAAAATACCATGCCCCCGGCAAATTTGATAAACTTACCGGCGAAGTATTGGCAATTGCCGATGCTCACATGCCCCCTAAGTACCAGGATGTTTTTGGCCTGACCTTAGTGGAACTTGCCGTACAGAACGAAAGGATTATAGGGATTACACCCGCAATGCCGTCGGGCAGTTCTATGAAGTTCATGATGGATGCTTTTCCTGAGCGGGCTATAGATGTAGGCATTGCAGAACAGCACGCCGTTACCCTTGCCGCCGGTATGGCAACGCAGGGCATGGTGGTGTTTTGCAATGTCTATTCTACATTTTTACAGCGCGCTTATGACCAGGTTATACATGACGTGGCTTTGCAAAACCTGCCCGTTATATTTTGCCTTGACCGCGCCGGATTAGTAGGCGAAGATGGTGCCACACATCACGGCGTGTATGATATAGCTTACCTTAACTGCATACCTAACCTTATCATTTTTGCACCACTTAACGAAACCGAACTCCGCAATATCTTATATACCGCACAGCTTGGGCTGCCGCACCCCATAGCCATACGCTACCCTCGGGGCAGGGGAGAAAATGTAAATTGGCAGCGACCTTTTAAAGAAATTAAAATAGCTAAAGCAATACAATTACAGCACGGTACAACTGTCGCTGTACTCTCTACAGGGACTATCGGCAATAATGTTACAAAGGCATTAGCACAACTACCTAATGCTCATTTATTTTCACATTATCATTTTGGATTTGTAAAACCCCTTGATGAAAGTGCACTGCATTCTATCTTTAAAAACTATCATAAAATTGTAACAATCGAAGACGGTTGTGTTACAGGTGGCTTTGGCAGCAGCATTACCTCTTTTGCAGCAAGAAACAACTACACGCTGAATATAAGAACGTTAGGTGTACCTGATGAATTTATAGAACATGGGAGTATAGCTCAACTACAACAATACTGCTCTATTGACGTTAATTCTTTAAAAGATATTTTTTCCTTGTGCTAAAAAACGCGATTTTTGCACTCGAATTTCAACTAAACCGTTATACATGAGAATTAAAGCCTGCCTTATTGCCTTATTGCTTATTGCCTTTGTACAAAAAAGCCAGTCTCAGGTGCTCATAACTACTACCCTGCCCGATACTATAAGCCACTGGGAAAAGACCAATACAGTAGGCCTGGACATTAACCAGATAGCTTTTGTAAACTGGAGTGTGGGTGGTAACAACTCTGTGAGTATACTGGCAAAAGGCCACTTTATACGTAAATATTCTTATAAAAATATTAGCTGGTCAAACGAGCTTATAACCAAGTACGGACTTAACAGCCAAGAAGGACAGGAAACCCGTAAGACTGATGACCAGATACAGTTTAACTCCACCTTTGGCTACCGCAGGGACACCGTTTCTAACTGGTATTATGGCGCTAAGTTTAACTTTAACACGCAATTTGCAAACGGGTACTCTTACCCAAATACCACCGATGAAATCTCCGGGCCATTTGCTCCTGCCACCATTTTCCTGGGGGTTGGTGCTGAGTACATTCGTAAAGACTTAGGGCTAAATGCCTATTTCTCGCCCGTTACAGATAAAACCACACTAGTTTATAACCAACGCCTTGCCGACCAGGGTGCTTTTGGGGTTGAAGCCGCTGTTAAAGATGCCGATGGCAACATTATAATTCCGGGTAAAAATTCGCGTACAGAGGTGGGTATTTTAATTACCAACCAGTTTAAAAGGCAGGTATTTAAAAACATAATGCTCGATCAGCGCCTTACGTTGTATACAGACTACCTTAACAATTTTGGCAACGTAGATGTTAACTTTCAAATGCAGCTCGACATGACGGTAAACGAATATGTTAAAGCTAACATAGGCACTAATATTATTTATGACGATGATATTAAATCGACCAGGGAGGTTGATGGCGCTGTTGTGCAGGGTGGCCCAAAAATTCAGCTTAAGCAAATGCTGGGGGTAGGGCTAACCTATACTTTTTAATTTAGATTAAGCACTTGTTGATTACATGTCATTTCGAGCACAATGCAACTCAGTCGAAGAATCTCTTTTCAAATACTGAGATTCTTCCTTCGTCAGAATGACATACTGCATGTTATTGAGCATCTATTTCATTCTGAGCAGTGTACGAAGTCTAAGGATTTAAATTTTCAAGAGGTTCTTCCTTCGTCAGAATGACAAACCGGATATTATTTACTTTGCTAAAATAATACTACTACTTCACTCCCGCAGTAATCGTATTATACAATAACAATGCCTTACCATCGGTAAGTGTACTTACAAAATGGCAAACATGTAACAGCCTATCGTAAAGGTCCATTTTTTCGGTTACAAATTTTTCGGGCAGCAACTTCATGATAAGCTTATCATAATTACCCTCGGTACCTTCAAACTTGTTATTATAAGCGGTACAAAACGTATCCAGAAGCGTGTTGATGATACGGTAGCCTATTACCTCTTTTTCAATAACCTCACGGCTTTGATAAATATTTTTAATACTTATTTTGATGATATCATTCATCTGGGCTGTATAGTTACCCTTGTCTGTGAGCGCATACGGATAGTTACCGGCAAGGATGGCCTCCTCATTTTCTATAAACACGTTAACCGCATCATTAATAAGCGTGCCTATAGCCAGCGCACGCAGGTAGCTTATTCGGTCTTCTTTAGTGGTAAGAGTTTTGTATTTTTCTACCTGAACGGTATCCTTAACCAGTTTTATAAGATATTCGAGTGCGTAATCTTCAGATATCAGTCCAAGGTTAATGCCGTCTTCAAAATCTATAATGGTGTAGCAAATATCATCTGCAGCCTCCACAAGATACGCCAGCGGATGGCGCTCATAGCCCACATCTCCGCCAACCTTATTAGGCATCATACCCATGTCTTTGGCAATATCCTGAAATGACGCCACATCACACTGAAAGAATCCATACTTCTTATCGGCAATATTAGCAGTTGGCTTTTTGGGCAGCGACTCTTTAGGGTACTTCATAAACGCCCCAAGCGTGGCATAAGATATCCTTAGTCCGCCCTCTATACCCGGGCGCGATGCCGTTAGCAGGTTAAAGCCATTAGCATTGCCCTCAAAATCTGTAAGGTCCTGCCACTGTTTATCCGTCAGCAGCCCTTTATATTGCTGGCCACGGCCTGTTTTAAAGTATTCGCCTATGGCTTTTTCTCCACTATGCCCAAAGGGCGGGTTGCCAATGTCATGAGCTAATGCCGCAGCAGCTACAATGGCTCCAAAATCGTTCATGTGGAAACCGTGGATATCATGCAGGTGCGGGTGCTTCTCTATGATCTTTTTACCCACAAGCCTGCCCAGCGACCGGCCTACCACCGATACCTCGAGGCTGTGTGTAAGGCGGGTATGCACAAAATCGGTCTTAGACAGTGGTATTACCTGTGTTTTATCCTGAAGGCTCCTAAAAGCCGACGAGAATATTATACGGTCGTAATCTACCTCAAAGCCCAGGCGTGTTTCGTCCTGCTCCCTGCGCAGCCGCTTGCTTGTATCGCCCTGCCTTTTTAAAGACAGTAACTGTTCCCAGTGCATCATTTTTTTATTTAGAATTGAGATGTGAGATAATAGACGTTAGATAATAGATAAGTGATATCAGATTGAGCTACATTGTTCCCGACAACTAACAACTATTAACAACAAAACTATTTCTTAAGGTTGAATAAAAAGAAATCCCTCGATTTTTTAGGGTAACGCTCATGGCTTATATCGCTTGGGTTCTCTATAACCGATTTGATGGTTATTTTATCGCCTTCTTTAAAACTTGCCATTACATGCTGATAATCCAACAGGTATTCTCCGCTAAAAAAATTGCCGTTCTCATCTTTTTCTATAATCCCGGTGTGTACACCTTTTATAATATCTTTACTCATATTTTTTATTTGTTAGTTGGCTTCATCGTCGCCTTTAGTATCTGTGCCGCCTTTTTTTTGTAGTGCGCTATTATATTTATTAATATCAACCACCAGTGTTTTGCTGATGCTGTCGTGCCACCCTATGGCAAATTGTCCAAACAGGAACGAAAAAGCCTCAAAAGGTATTAGCCTGCACAGCGTGCGTATAAGTATAGCGGTGCTATCTGGTTTGGTGCCATCGCGCATTACCACTTTTGTGCCAGTAATATGTTTAGCGGGTGTACGTGCAGAGAAAGACTCGAAAAGGCCGTAATACATTGTTGAGATAACAATATACAGCAAATTAAATTTTTCGAGGCTGCTTTCGAGATTTCCAATAGCCAGGCCATCATAACCATAATTGGCATATAGAAGGTTTCCAAATTCTCCTATAACTAAAACAATCGCATAGCATATTATAGAATCTATAAAATTGTTGCCAAAACGTTTGGCTTTGTAAGCCAGCATATCATAAGTAATCTCTACATTCCCGAAATTTTCCTTGGGCATAATTCATTTGTATTATTCGGTAAAAATAACAAAAAAGGAGCATTGCTGCCCCTTTAAGTGTTTTATATATGATTTATATGATCAATTAAGACCCGCACATTTCGCAATCATCCGGCTCGGCATTGCGTGAGCGTTCTATCATTGCCTGAAACTCGGTCATCTCTATGGCAGATACTTCTACAGCGGGCGCAGCAATTTTAGGTTTTATAACTGTAGCAGTAGCAAGCTCTGCAACTGGCTCTTCTTTTTTATCGTTATTAAGGGTAAATTTAATAGCATCTACAGCACTCTTAGTCCTTAAATAGTACATACCGGTTTTAAGGCCACTTTGCCATGCATAAAAGTGCATAGAGGTAAGTTTAGAGTATGATGCGTTTTCCATAAACAGGTTAAGCGACTGGCTCTGGTCTACAAAGTAACCACGCTGGCGGCTCATGTCTATAATATCTTTCATACTCATTTCCCATACGGTTTTATACAGGTCTTTAATATCCTGAGGGATAACATCTATATTTTGTATAGATCCGTTTGCCCTCATTACTTCCTGCTTAAGGTTCTCACTCCACAGGCCAAGCTCTACAAGGTCGTGCAGTAAGTGTTTGTTTACCACAATAAACTCCCCTGATAGCACCCTGCGTGTGTAAATGTTAGAAGTATAAGGCTCAAACGCTTCGTTGTTACCAAGTATTTGAGACGTACTTGCTGTAGGCATAGGCGCCATAAGCAGTGAGTTCCTTACACCATGTTCCATTACCTCTGTTCGTAAAGAACCCCAGTCCCAACGGCCGCTAAGGTCGCTGTCTTTAAGGCCCCACATATTATATTGGAATTCGCCCTGAGATATAGGCGACCCAGCAAACGATGAGTATGGCCCTTCTTCCTTAGCCATTTCCATAGATGCGGTAACTGCAGCAAAGTATATGGTTTCGAATATTTCCTGGTTTAATTTTTTAGCTTCGTCGCTGGTAAATGGTAAACGAAGCAGTATGAAAGCATCGGCAAGCCCCTGAACGCCTAATCCTACCGGACGGTGGCGCATGTTGCTGTTCTCTGCCTCAATAACAGGGTAATAGTTCCTGTCGATTACTTTATTAAGGTTTTTAGTAACGCGTTTTGTTACCTGGTATAAAAAGTCGTGGTTAAAGCTGCCATTGTCTACAAACATAGGCAACGATATAGAGGCAAGGTTACACACGGCAATTTCATCTGCCGATGTATACTCCATGATCTCTGTACATAAGTTAGACGAACGGATGGTACCCAGGTTCTTTTGGTTCGATTTCCTGTTAGCCGCATCTTTATACAACATATAAGGCAACCCGGTCTCTATTTGCGACTCTAATATTTTTTCCCAAAGCTCACGTGCCTTAATAGTTTTACGGCCTTTGTTAGCCGCTTCATAGCTTAAGTAAAGTGCATCAAACTCTTCGCTGTGTACACTATAAAGGTTAGGGCACTCGTTAGGGCACATTAATGTCCAGGTGCTGTCTTCCTGCACGCGTTTCATGAACAGGTCAGGTATCCACATGGCAAGGAACAGGTCGCGTGCACGCATCTCTTCTTTACCGTGATTTTTCCTAAGGTCAAGAAAATCAAAGATATCAGCATGCCACGGCTCTATATAAACCGCAAAGCTACCTTTACGCTTGCCACCGCCCTGGTCTACATAACGGGCAGTATCATTAAACACACGCAGCATAGGCACAATACCGTTAGAGGTCCCGTTAGTACCACGAATGTAAGAACCTGTAGCCCTTACATTGTGTATAGATAAACCTATACCACCGGCAGACTGCGATATTTTTGCCGTACTCCTTAACGTATCATAAATACCATCTATACTATCGTCTTTCATAGAAAGCAGGAAGCACGACGACATTTGTGGTTTAGGTGTACCGGAGTTAAATAACGTAGGCGTAGCGTGGGTAAAGAATTTTTTAGACATTAGCTCATAGGTTTCTATGGCCGATGCAATATCGTTAAGGTGAATACCTACAGATACACGCATAAGCATGTGCTGCGGGCGTTCTACAATTTGTCCGTTTATTTTAAGCAGGTATGAGCGCTCCAGTGTTTTAAACCCAAAGTAATCATAATTAAAATCGCGGTTGTATATAATTTTCGAATCCAGTTCTGCCGCGTTTTCCATTATCACGTTATACACTTCGTCGCTTAGTAAAGGCGCCTCCTGGTTAGTGCGTGGGTTAACATAATGGTACATATCGCTCATGGTTTCAGAGAACGATTTCTTGGTATTCTTATGCAGGTTGCTTACCGCAATACGTGCTGCAAGCTGTGCATAATCAGGGTGCGAAATTGTCATAGACGCAGCCGTTTCTGCCGCAAGGTTATCCAGTTCAGATGTTGTTACCCCATCATACAAACCTTCTATAACACGCATTGCCACTTTAACCGGGTCTACCAGGTCGCTAAGGCCATAGCATAAAATCCTTACTCTGTCGGTAATTTTATCAAACATTACCGGCTCTCTTCTTCCGTCTCTCTTTACTACAAACATAAGGCAAATATTATTAGTTAGTTAAGGCATCGCCATACAGCGCAGCCTGCAAAATCAATTTAGTTGGTCAATTTCTTACTCATTAAAAATCAGCATCAAAGCTAATTTTTTGTGCATCTTCGCCGTTGTTAATAACACCTGCTTTCTGGTATTCTGACACCCTTTTTTCAAAAAAGTTCGTCTTTCCCTGCAGCGATATCATATCCATAAAATCAAACGGGTTGCCACCGTTGTACTGCCTTTCGCAGCCCAGCTCTACAAGAAGCCTGTCGGCTACAAACTCCAGGTATTGTATCATTAGTACAGAGTTCATGCCTATAAGGCTTACCGGTAACGACTCTGTAATAAACTCACGCTCTATAGTAAGCGCATCTATAATAATTTCTTTTATCCTGTCTTTAGGCACTTTGTTTACCAAATGGTGGTTGTGTAAGTGCACGGCAAAGTCGCAGTGAACACCTTCGTCTCTTGATATTAACTCGTTAGAAAATGTAAGCCCTGGCATAAGGCCACGTTTTTTAAGCCAGAAAATAGAGCAAAATGCACCCGAGAAGAAAATACCCTCTACAGCGGCAAATGCAATAAGCCTTTCTGCAAACGAGTCGCTTTCTATCCATTTAAGCGCCCAGTCGGCTTTCTTTTTAATGGCCGGGAACACATCAAGCGCACGGAAAAGCTGGTCTTTTTCTACTTCATCCTTAACGTAAGTATCAATAAGGAGCGAGTACGTTTCACTATGGATATTTTCCATCATGATCTGGAAACCATAAAAGAATTTAGCCTCGGCATATTGTACTTCATTTACAAAATTCTCAGCAAGGTTTTCGTTCACGATACCGTCAGACGCGGCAAAAAAAGCAAGAATGTGTTTTATAAAATATTTTTCGTCATCGTTAAGCTTATTATTCCAGTCATTAAGATCCTGGTGAAGGTCAATTTCTTCGGCAGTCCAAAAACTCGCTTCCATTTTTTTGTACCAGTCCCAAATATCATGATGTTTTATGGGGAAAATTACAAAGCGGTTCTTATTCTCCTGAAGTATTGGTTCGATTGCAGACATAGTATCTTGACGTTTATTGTATTATAAAATGATGTGTTATTTTTAGCTGGGATTACAAAGGTTGGCATTTAGAATAGATATTCAAACACATAGTTATCCACAATTGCACATAGTTTTTAACAACGTTAAAAAAATGTGAAAGCGACTACAAATTTATGCATACAACTGAAAAACAGTTATATACAAAATTAATCAATTCTTGAATTTTAATAGAAATCCCTGTGAGAGCGTGGGTTGCAGCGTGATTTTACCGCCTTCTTTTTTGCATAGGGTTATCCTTAAGTTCGGCGGCAACTTTTTCGAGTTCCATGTACCAGTCTTCGCCAAAACGGCGAATTAAGGCTTCCTTTACAAACTTGTAAACGGGTACTTCGAGCTCTTTGCCCAGTGAACATGCAGGGCTGCAAATATCCCAACGATCGTAATTAACCGCAGCAAAATCGCTAAAATCTTTTACACGTATAGGGTACAAATGGCACGAAACGGGTTTCTTCCATTTAACAAGCCCCTGGTTATAGGCCTGCTCTATACCGCAAAGGGCAGTTTTACCGTCAAAGATTACGTAAGCACAATCTTTGTTATCTATAAGGGGGGTTTCAAGGTCGCCATCGGTACCTTTTATCCAGGTTCCCTGCGCCTCTATGGCAGAAATTCCCTGTTTGCGAAGAAATGGCTTAACAATGGGGTAAATATCCTCCAGTATTTTGGTTTCCTCTTCATTAAGCGGTGCACCTGCATCGCCATCTACACAGCATCCTCCGTGGCAGGCCGAAAGGTTGCACACAAATTCTTTTTCTAAAATGTCTTCGGAGACAATTGTTTTACCCATTTGAAACATGCTGCAAAGATAGATAAACTTAGCACATTTAAAGTATGCACACTTGCTCTTAACATAATTTGAACTGATTATAAAATGAGAAAACGCTTTCGTAAACAGTATAAGATGTTATTACACAAAGATGCACAAAGAAGGCACAAAGATTCGCAAAGAGTAAGTACATTTTGCACATTAATCGGGAGATGTATTATTACAATATCCTGATAAATTAAAATTTTATTGGTATATGCCTTATTTATAGGTAATTTTGCACCCACTTTAAACTACTATGGCATGAGTTACGACTGGATAAGCGGCTTTAACTGGAGACAGGTTTTTACCATAAGCATGGTGCTTTTTGCCGTTATAGATATTGTGGGGAGCGTACCCATTATTGTAGACCTGCGTAATAAGCTGGGACACATACACTCAGAAAAAGCATCTATTGTGGCTATGATAATCATGGTGGCCTTTTTGTTTGTGGGAGAGGAGATCCTTAAGCTTATTGGCATAGATGCATCATCGTTTGCCGTGGCAGGGTCGTTCGTGCTGTTTTTCCTTGCGTTAGAGATGATACTGGGCATACGCCTTTACAAAGACGACAACCCAAGCACGGCATCTATAGTACCCATAGCCTTCCCTCTTATTGCCGGCGCAGGTACCATGACTACCCTGTTATCGCTGCGTGCCGCTTATGATAAGGTAAACATTATTGTTGCCATATTTATAAATATTGTTTTAGTATATGCCGTGTTAAAATCGTCGGCTAAAATAGAGAAGGTTTTAGGCAACAACGGGCTTGGCGTAATACGTAAAGTGTTTGGCGTGATACTTTTAGCCATCGCTGTTAAATTATTTGCATCCAATGTTAAACAACTGTTCATATAACACTTATAATTATTAATTTTGAGGGCTGATATATGATTATCAGTATAAAGATATTACCTGATGAAAATTTCTATATATGTATTAATGGCGCTCGCAGCGGGCATCATTATTTTTAACATTACCCAACTGGATTACAATAACTTATTTGAAGGCAACAGTATTATAGGCCTTATAGGTATAGTAGCCTCACTTTGTGCATTGCTGATACTGGCTATATTTAGAAGCGCCCGGTTAATTGACGAAAAAACTTCAAGAAGATAACAAATATGTATGATGTGTTAATTGTGGGCGGAGGCGTTTCTGGCGTTTCATGTGCCCTCGTTATAGGTTCCGGCCTTAAAAGACCTTACGCCCTTGGCAAAAAAGTAGGTATTTTTACCCACCAAAAAGCTTCATCGCTGGCAAACGGCGTTTACAATAATGCTTACGGAATCCCGGCCGGTACCCTTGGTGCCGACCTTATGGAAAGTTCGCTTGCACAACTGCAAACCCTTTACCCCGAAGTAGAACAGCTTCCGGCTGAAAAACTTATGAAAGTAGAAGGCGAAGCAGGAAACTTTACGGTTATTACCAATAAAGGTGAATATCAGGCAAAAAATGTAGTTATAGGAATAGGATCTGCCAATAGCTTTGATATTGAAGGCCTTATGGAATATGTTATACCTAACAAAAAAGCCATACCCGAAAAAAACCGTATACAGCTTGTTAACGATGACCATGTGGTTAAAGAAGGCATCTATGTAGTAGGAACCCTTGCAGGCCACAGAAGCCAGCTAGCTATTGCAGCAGGCAGCGGTGCAGCAGTAGGCGGCGATATCCTTACAATATGGAATGAGGGTAAACATGCACAATCGCACGATAGTGTGCCTAAATAATAGTTGTAGATTTACATACCAGAGGCTGTTCTTTTACGAACAGCCTCTTTTATTTTTAAGAAAATAATACGTGAACAATTTTCTCTATAACAAGTATTAGTAGCTTGGTCATGGTCTTAATTTATTGGTTGGTGCAGCAAATATCTACAATGTTCAAACCATAAAATTGTAAAATTGGGACATTTTGGCAATTAATCCTCAAAATGCCAATATACGTCCTGGTTGCCCAGTTGTGTAAGATTAGATAATAACGTTTTAGGCGGCTGGTTAGTTACTGCCTTAAAATGCTTTATGAAATGTGCCTGGTCGTAATAAAGGCTGTAGAGGGCAACATCTGTTAGGGAATGCCCCTCTTGTTGCGAGTAGTTTAAAGCATTGCGAAACATTACCAGCTTTTTATACTCTTCTACAGATGCGCATAAATGTTTTTTAAACAGCCTTAATAACGTCTTCCTGTTTACGCCTGTAATTTCAGAGAGGTCTTCTACACGTACACTGCCGTTAGAATTTAATATTTCCTGAACCGCCCTTTTTACCACAGGCTCATTAAAAGCTACATACTGACTGTTAAAAAAAGCGTTGAGTGCAGTGGCTTTGTCATCATAAGAAACAGCATGTGTAGCCTCAATAACATTTTTTAACGCGTTGCCAAAGTAAGTGAATTCAGCAAACGAGCGTGTAAAAATATCGCATAGTGGTTTATTAATAAAATGGTTGATGCCTAATGGGTTAAATACAACCCCTATTTTATAAAAACAGCCTGACAGGTTTACATCAAAACTTTGATGCGTATTTATAGAATACAACGCTATAAATTTATCTGACACCGACGGACTTATCGATGTACCCGAATCGGAAAGGGAAACGTCAGAATTAAGATAGATGGTTAAGGCATGCTTGTAATTAGGATAAAAAGCAAACTTATTATGAAACTCAGGATCATTAGAGGAATGAAAATAGTAGTAGTCGATGTGTCTCGCCACTACAGGATCGTTACATTTAATAGTTACAAAATTTCCTTTACGCTCCAATATTTGCTGGTGTTTGGCATAAAAATAAACATTTATATTACATATAGTAATATATAAGAGGAATTATATGGTAACAAGTCTAAATCTAAAAGGAACCTTTAATATATGTTTAGGGAAGGCTTAACAAAACATTTTCAATCTGTACAGTAGTTTCGCATAGAAATTAAACCTAATCAAAATGAAAAAACTAATTTGTTCTATGGCCTTATTGGCTTTTGGATAAACGCATGCACAGGAAGTAACTACCCTTGGCGTACCGGCAGGCAACGGATTTAATAATGGTGATGTTTTTATTACAGGGTCTATAGGTATAGGATCTGAATCTACAGGAGACAACAAAACAAATTCGTTTAACATATCTCCAAAGGTAGGTTACTTTGTAACTCCAAACATTGCGTTAGGTGTTGCATTAGGATATACGCATGGTAAACAAGAAGCTCCGGAAACTGCCGATATTAAATCGACCGAACTATCTGTAGGTGTTTTCGGAAGATATTATGCTACTCCTGCAAACAGCTTCTCGGTATTTGGAGAACTTGGTGTAGACTATATTCACTCTAAAATTGAAGCAGTAACCGAAGATAACAGTAACGCACTGCGCATTGCTTTAGCACCGGGTGTTAACTACTTTATTTCTAAAAACTTCGCATTAGAAGCTAAATTCGGAATTTTAAGCTACAGGACTGATAACCCTGATGCAGATGGCGTTCAAAATACCGACCAGTTTAATTTTGGTTTAAACCTGAGCGACATTAAAATAGGAGCTATATACAGGTTTTAAGAATTTAAACTATTAATATACCTGAAAGTCCTTACGAAAAGTAAGGGCTTTTTTTATGCTTTTAGTGAACTAATTCAACATGGATACCATTAACCTAATTTTAAAATTAATTTTTTATTAAATTATTTTTAGTCTAATCTAAATTTATACTTTTGTAAAACTAATTATAAACTTAGACATGAAAATATTTTACGCATTATTACTATTAACAAGTCTTTCAGCCTACTGCCAAACCGGAAGCATAAACGGAACAATAACCGACGGTACCGGCCCCGTTCCTGCAGCCCATATAATTGTGAGTCCGCTTGGTGCTACCTTAGCTGCAAACGAAAATGGAAAATATGAAGTTGAAAACGTACCCTATGGTAACTATGAGGTTATTGTTAGCACCGTGGGTTTAAAAACTGTGAGAAAAAAAATAAGTGTAAACACCCCTAAACCGGTAACCCTGAACATAGTGTTGCAGGAAGACACCCAAGCACTCGAAGAAGTAGTTATTACCGGAACTATGAAAGAGGTAAGCCGCAGCGACAGCCCTATACCCGTAGAAATAATAACGCCGAAACTTTTTAGGAAAAACCCTACACCAAGCTTGTTCGAAGCGGTGGGAATGATAAATGGTGTACAGCCACAGCTTAACTGCAACGTGTGCAATACCGGCGATATACACATAAATGGTATGGAAGGACCTTACACAATGATATTAATAGACGGCATGCCCATAGTAAGCTCATTATCTACAGTATATGGCCTTAGCGGAATACCGAATAGTATTGTAGAGCGCATTGAGGTTGTAAAAGGTCCGGCATCATCATTATATGGGTCTGAAGCGATGGGCGGCATAATAAATGTTATTACTAAAGCACCCTACAAAGCACCACGCATAAGTGCCGATTATTTTTTTACAAGTTGGGGTGAACAAAGCGTAGATGCTGCCGTAAAATTAAAAGTAGCAAAAGCAACATCGTTACTGGGCGTTAACTACTTTAATTACAATATAAAAGCCGACAAGAACAGGGATAATTTTACCGATGTTACCCAGCAAAACCGCATTTCTGTTTTTAATAAGTGGAATTTTGACCGTAAAGAAAACCGACAGTTTAGCCTTGCCGGCCGCTATGTATATGAGGACCGTTGGGGCGGCGAAATGAACTGGACAAAACAATGGCGCGGCAGCGACAGTATTTATGGAGAAAGCATTTATACCAAACGTGCCGAACTTATAGGATTGTACCAGCTACCTACTACCGAGCGTATTTTTACACAGTTCTCTTACAACTGGCACGACCAAAATTCATATTATGGCTTTACACCATATATGGCTACCCAACAGGTAGGTTTTGTACAGGCCTATTGGGACAAGCAATTTGGCAGCAGCCAAAACTTTTTGTTAGGTGCCGCCATGCGATATACAAAGTATGACGACAATACTCCTGCCACAGCAAGGGAAAATGGTACTAACATACCGCAAAAAACGCCACTCCCCGGCTTTTTTATTCAGGATGAGTGGACAATTACCCCTAAACACATGCTGCTTGGCGGTTACCGCTTTGATCATGACATAAACCACGGTGGCATACATTCGCCAAGGGTGGCCTATAAGTTTGCACCTAATAAAAATAATACGGTAAGGGCAAGTTTTGGTACCGGCTTTAGGGTAGTAAACCTTTTTACCGAAGACCATGCCGCACTTACCGGCGCCCGCGATGTTATTATTGCCGAAGCACTAAATCCTGAAAGATCATACAACAGTAACCTGAACTATGTTCTTAAAATCCCAACCGAAACGGTACTTATAAATTTTGATATTACCGGTTTCTATTCCTACTTTACCAATAAGATCGTTGGCGATTTTGATACAGATCCTACAAAAATCATTTATGATAACCTTAATGGGCATGCCATATCTCAGGGGGTATCTTTAAATACTGATCTTGTTTTCCCGTTCCCGTTAAAGGTTATGGCAGGAATATCATATATGGATGTTTTTCAGAAAGAGAAAGATGCACTGGGTATGGAGAAAAAAACGCAGCAATTGCATGCGCCAAGGTGGTCGGGTAATTTTATAGCAAGCTATAACCTGCCCAACAATTACAGTGTAGATGTTACCGGAAACTGGTATGGACCTATGCGCCTGCCAGTATTGCCTAATGATTATCGCCCGGCATATTCGCCCTGGTTTTGTATTGCCAATGTGCAGTTTACCAAAAAAATGGATTACGGGCTGGAGTTTTACGGGGGTGTGAAAAACGTTTTCGATTTTGTACCTAAGTATGCCCTAATGCGCCCGTTTGACCCTTTTAATAAAAATGTAAATGACCCGGTAAATAACCCTAACGGTTATACGTTTGATACCAGTTATAACTACGCATCATTACAGGGAAGAAGGGTGTTTTTAGGGGTACGCTATAATCTGCTTTAAAATTAGTACAGTTTTCAGTTGCAGTTAGCGCTGCTAACTGCAACTGAAAACTATTTTATTTGCTTATAGCAATAGGTTCTTTATTCTCGTTGATGGCTACAAAGGTAAAGTTACCGGTTATTGCTTTTTCGCGCTTAAGCGAATACATATCTTCTACATAAATTTCTACGTGTACCTGCATACTGGTATTACCTATGTGGCCTACTTTACCTATAAATTCGGCAAAAGTGCCGGCAGGAATAGGCTTTTTAAAATCGATACGGTCGCTGCTAACGGTAACCACGCGCTGGCGGCTAAAACGGGTGGCGGTTATAAAGGCTACCTCGTCCATTAAATGCATTGCTGCACCACCAAAAAGGGTATCGTAATGATTTGTAGTATTGGGGAAAACAGCTTTAAATATATGTGTCTCTGCTGCGGCTATTTTTTCTTCTAATGTCATTCTTTAGTTTTGCTGTGTTCTTAAATTACCCCAAATTGCATAGCTGGCTCCCCAAGTAAATCCTGCGCCAAAGGCAGTAAATAATACTTTGTCGCCGGCTTTAAAATCATTTTGGTAATCCCATAGAACAAGCGGTAGAGTAGCAGCGGTAGTATTGCCGTAACGCTGAATGTTTACTTTTACCTTTTCTTTTGCCACGCCAAGGTTTTGGCCTACAGCATCTATAATACGCAGGTTTGCCTGGTGCGGCACTACCCAGTCTATATCATCGGCAGTAAGGTTGTTGCGTTGCAACACATCGTTACAAGCAGAAGTCATACCTTTAATAGCGCTTTTAAATACAGTGCGGCCATCCTGCTGCACATAATGTTGTTTTTGGTGAACGGTATCTTCGGTAGAACCTAAAGACGACCCTCCTGCAGGAACCGAAAGGAACTGAACCCCCTTACCATCTGTCCTGAATATGTTATCCTGAAGTCCCGCGCCATCAGTACTGGCTTCTAAAAGCACAACGCCACTGCCATCGCCAAAAAGGATGCAGGTATTACGGTCTTCATAATTTACAATGCTGCTCATTTTATCGGTACCGGCTACCAGTACTTTTTTGTACCTGCCAGACTCTACAAAGGCAGCCCCTGTACTAAGGGCATATAAAAAGCCGCTGCATGCCGCATTAAGGTCGAAACCAAAGGCGTTAGTAAGCCCGGCTTTTTCGCAGGCCACTACGGCAGTTGGGGCAAGCACCCTGTCGGGTGTAGAAGTTGCAAGCACAAGGCAGTCGATCTCTGTAGGATCTATGCCTGATTTTTCTAAAAGGTCTTTAATTGCAAGGGCTGTCATGTCAGATGTTGCCATGTTTGGGTCGCTTGCAATCCTTCGTTCATTTATACCGGTGCGCGCCACGATCCATTCGTCGGTAGTTTCTACCATCTTCTCAAGCGCAGCATTATCTAAAATAGTATCGGGCACATAACCCCCTATGGCAGTAATAACTGCATGTGTTGTATTCATTATTGGGCATTGTTGGAAATGCAAATATACCAACTATCTTAGTTAAAAGAAAAATAAAACGGGACTGAAACGCTTTGTAAGTAAATTTCTTGCTTATTTTGCATATTCATGCCTCTTTAAACAGCCAGCACCGCCTGCACATTAAACTTTTTTGCACTATCTTACATGGGTTATTTTAAGCACTATAATTAACTAATTTTTTATACAAATGACAATATTAATTATTGCCTTAATTGTAATTGCCATCATTATTACTATACCTCTTGTAATAGCACTCATTGTAAAAAGATCATATTATGTAGAACGCAGTATTTTTATAAACAAACCCGTAACCGAAGTTTTTGATTATGTAGCTCATATAAAAAATCAAGTGCACTATAATGTATGGGTTCAGGCCGACCCCAACCTTAAACAGGAATTTATGGGGACAGATGGTACCGCTGGGTTTATAAACACATGGAACGGCAATAATAAAGCAGGCGAAGGCAGGCAGGAAATTATTAACATTATACCTAATGAACGTATTGATTTACGTTTACAGTTTATTCGCCCGTTTAAAAGCACGATGCTTGGCAGCACATTAACACAAAACGTACAGGAGGACAGCACTAAAGTAACATCTATAGTAAGTGGTAAGAGCAAATATCCCATGAATTTAATGAACCTTGTTATGGACAAAATGCTGGGTAAGGATATGGACACCAACCTTAATAACCTGAAAGCCATTATAGAGAAGCGGTAAGAGACGCTGCCGGCAATAGTAAATTTTGAGTCGCAGCTTTCCATTTCGACCGTAGTGCAGCGGAGCAGAGAAATCTCATAATTAGTATAACAATAAATCACCAACCACCTAACTGATAGATTATTAATCAAGGCGTAAATTTGTAACATAAAGTTAAACCTAAAACTACGACTATGTTTAAAGATGTAAAAGCTTTTAGTGGCTATTCTGCTAATGATATTGGCAAAGCCACAACGTTTTATCGCGATATTTTAGGCCTTACCGTAAAAGAAGGTATGGAAGGCATATTAGAACTACACATTGCAGGCAGTACACCCGTTATTATTTACCCAAAGCCTAACCATGAGCCGGCAACCTTTACGGTTCTTAACTTTCCGGTGCCGGATGTAGAAGAAGCTGTGGCCCAACTAAAAAGCAAAGGCGTAACCTTTGAGAGCTACGACCTGCTGGATTTTAAAACCGACGACGACGATATTTTTCGTGGTGGCGGCCCGGTAATAGCATGGTTTAAAGACCCTGCCGGGAATATATTATCGGTTTTAGAGGAATCGTAAAATAGTTTTCAGTCGCAGCTTACTATCAAAAGATAAAGCTTCGGAGGAGCGACATGTTTATAGTGTAAAATATCTATTAATTTTCAGAGCTTCGGAGAAGAGGGAGTCTCAAAACTATGAGACTCCCTCTTTAATTTTTTTCTTTAACAGAAAATCATCAGAAATTGAGCTAGCATCTTTTCAAAATTTGCAATTATGCGAATTTTGTTTGAAGTATTCTTAACAAATTTTTCGATTTTTGAGTTCTGATACAGCCTCTTCTCCGAAGCTCTGACATTTGGTATCAAATAATTCTCTACAAACATGCCGCCTCTCCGAGGCTTGACCAGGTATATTTAATAAAAACAGAAAAAATAAAAATTTATTTGGCTGCATTAAAATAATTACTACATTAGCAAAATACAATTACGCAGTAATGAACACGACAATATTTTTTAACACCTATTTTTATTTCTTCTGGAACGAGGACAGGGGTTGTATTGTTGTATAAGAACTTAAAAAGAAAATAAAACAATAGATATAATCCCGATGTAAGTCGGGATTTTTTTTTGATCAAAATTTATGGAAACAAAAATTGCTATACAGGGTATAAAAGGGTCTTTTCACCATCAGGTGGCAGGCGAGTATTTTGGCACAAATACCATTCTGGAAGAATGCATGTCGTTCCCCATATTGGTACAAAGCCTGTTACAAAACCGCACCGGGCTTGGCATTATGGCACTCGAAAATTCTATTGCCGGGTCCATTATTCCCAACTATGCGCTTATAGACCACAACAACCTGCACATTATAGGCGAGCATTACCTTAACATCCACATGAACCTTATGGCGCTGGAGGGGCAAACCATTGAAGATTTAACAGAGGTACACTCCCACCCTATGGCGCTGTTGCAATGCAGCGATTTCTTTGCACGCTACCCGCACATAAAACTGGTTGAAAGTGTAGATACCGCCGAAACTGCCCAACGCATACATAATAATAAGATAAAAGGGATGGGCGCTGTGGGAAGCCCTATTGCGGCCGAGATGTTTGGCTTACCCATACTGGCAGCAGGCATACATAACATTAAGAATAACCAAACGCGCTTTGTTATCCTTAAAACGGTAAACAAGGCGATACCTAAGGAAGAGATCAATAAGGCATCGATAAAATTTGAGCTTGACGATACTCCCGGCAGCCTGGCAACATTGCTTAATGTAATGAACAACTGCAAGCTTAACCTTACTAAGATACAGAGCATGCCCATTGCCGAAACGCCTTTTAAATACTCATTTTTTGTAGATATAACTTTCGAGAAATACAAGCACTACGAAAAGGCAAAGGCAATTATAGAATTAATGACCACCCATTTTAAAGTACTGGGCGAATATAAAAAAGGAAACGCATGATAGCACCCGCACAAAGGCTTGAAGAGGTAAAAGAATACTACTTCTCGGCAAAACTAAGGGAAGTACGACAAATGGTAGCCGATGGCAAAAAAGTAATTAATATGGGTATCGGCAGCCCCGATATGCCACCATCTGAAGCGGTTATAAATACCATAAGTGCATCAATGCACGATGCCAAAGCTCACGAATACCAAAGCTACCAGGGATTGCCGGAGTTACGGGAAGCAATCGCTGCGTTTTACAGTACGCACTTTGGCGTAAGCCTTAACCCGGAAAACGAAATATTGCCGCTTATGGGCAGTAAGGAAGGGATCATGCACATATCTATGGCCTTTTTAAACGAAGGCGATAAAGTGCTGATACCAAATCCGGGTTACCCAACCTATACGTCTGCCACAAAACTGGTGGGTGCTGTGCCTGTGTTTTATAACCTATCTGCCGATAATAACTGGGAACCTGATTTTGAGGCTTTAGAAGCATCTGATTTATCAACGGTAAAAATAATGTGGGTTAATTATCCGCACATGCCTACAGGCGCTAAAGGCAGCAAGGCAATGTTTACAAAGTTAGTGGCATTTGCAAAAAAGCATAATATACTATTAGTAAACGACAACCCATACAGCTTTGTACTGAATGATGAACAGCTATCTGTTTTCCAGATAGAAGGCGCAAAAGAGGTAGCGCTGGAACTGAACTCACTAAGCAAAACCTTTAACATGGCCGGATGGCGCGTAGGTATGGTTAGCGGCAGCGCAGCCTTAATAGATGCCGTACTAAAAGTAAAAAGCAATATGGACAGCGGTATGTTTTATGGCATACAAAAAGGCGCCATTGCTGCATTGCAAAGCGGTCCGGACTGGTTCGCATCGCTTAACGCTGTATACACCAAAAGACGTGAGCTGATTTTTAAATTAGCCGATTTACTTGGCTGTACGTATAACAGCAATACAGCAGGTCTTTTTGTATGGGCAAAATTACCCCAAGGCATAGAAGATGCCGAAAAATATGTAGACAGCATATTGTATGACAAACATATTTTCCTCACACCGGGAACCGTTTTTGGAAGCGCGGGAGAGGGATATGTACGTTTTTCGCTGTGTGCCGATGAAGCCGTAATAACCGAAGCCATTAAACGATTTTAAATACGTCTAAAGTTGAAAGTTACAGGCCTGACAACCAAAAACCAACAACTAACAACCAAAATTATGAAAGTATACGTTATAGGCTTAGGCTTAATAGGTGGTTCACTGGCATTGGACATTAAAAGAGAATTTCCCGAAGCTGAAATTTTTGGCATAGATGCCAATGAGCAGCATATTGAGGAAGCCACTAAACTGGGCATCATTAGCGAAGCTGCAAACATAAAAGATCTGGCGCATGCCGACTTGGTTATTGTTGCGATACCGGTTAATTATATTGCGCAATTGCTGCCACAAATACTGGATAACATAGGCGAACACACCATCGTTTTTGATGCAGGATCTACCAAAGCAGCCATTTGCAAAGCGGTAGAAAACCACCCTAAACGCAGGAATTTTATTGCTATGCACCCCATTGCAGGAACAGAGTTCAGTGGACCATCGGCGGCAATAACAGGGTTGTTCAGTGGCAAGACCAACATTATTTGCGAAGTTGAAAAAACAGCCTTTAAGCTACAGGAAAAAGCACTGGCATTATTTAACGCCATTGGTATGAGGATACGTTATATGGATCCGGTTTCGCATGATACACATATTGCTTACGTATCGCACCTTTCGCATATAAGTTCGTTCATGCTGGGCAAAACGGTTATAGAAAAAGAAAAAGACGAGCGCGACATTTTTGATATGGCCGGGAGTGGTTTTGCCAGTACGGTTCGCCTTGCTAAGAGTTCGCCTACCACATGGGCATCAATATTTAAAGAAAACAAAACAAACGTAAGTCAGGCATTGCAACAGTATATTGCTAATTTGCAAAACTTTCAGCAGTTGCTGGACAGTGAAGATTACAACGGCATGTTTGATGAAATGGAAAATACCAACAGGATAAAGAATATACTGAACGGGATAAATTAAGACAGACAAATTGATAATAGACATTAGATAAAAGATATAAAAATAAAGCATTATGGAAAATAGCACCGCATTACGCACATGGTTAGACGATTTTAAACTGGAACACCCACTTGTAATTGCAGGGCCATGCAGCGCCGAGACTGAAGAGCAGGTATTAAAAATAGCACACGAACTTAAAGACAGCGATGTAAGCATTTACCGCGCAGGCATCTGGAAGCCCCGCACCCGCCCGGGAGGGTTTGAGGGTGTGGGTGCAATTGGCCTAAAATGGCTGCAAAAGGCAAAAGCCGAAACAGGCCTGCTTATGGCTACCGAGGTAGCAAACGCTACTCACGTAAAACTGGCTTTAGAACACGATATAGATGTGTTGTGGATAGGTGCGCGCACTACCGTAAACCCATTTGCAGTTCAGGAAATTGCCGATGCCCTGCAGGGAACCGATAAAATTGTACTGGTTAAAAACCCGGTAAACCCTGATTTGGCCTTATGGCTTGGCGGCGTAGAGCGTTTATACAATGCCGGCATTACAAAACTTGGGGTTATTCACCGCGGGTTTTCTACGTACGAAAAAACAAAATACAGGAACATTCCGGAATGGCAGCTGGCTATCGAGCTGCAAAATAAATTTCCTGATTTACCCCTCATCGTTGACCCGAGCCACATTACCGGCCGCCGCGACATGATACAGGAAGTGTCTCAGCAGGCGCTCGACCTTAACTACGACGGACTTATTATAGAAACACACACCGACCCTGATAACGCCTGGAGCGATGCTGCACAACAGGTTACCCCTACCCGCCTTAAGCAAATTTTTGAAGACCTTAAAGTGCGTAAAGAAACCGGGCATGGTGCCGACTATGACAGTAAAATGGCAGCACTGCGTGTAAGCATTGATGATTACGACAATAAAATTATAGAAATACTGGGCAAGCGTATGGCTGTAGCCGGACAGATAGGAGCTGTAAAAAAAGAATTTAATGTAGCAGTATTACAAAACAAACGCTGGAACGAAATATTAGATAAGATGACAGCACAGGGCACAGAAAAAGGCCTTACCGAAGATTTTATTGTAGATATTTTTAAAGCTATTCACCAGGAAAGTATTACGCACCAGGAGAAGGTGATAAATAATTAAGAAATTATGATAATTTAACAAAATTATAGTATTATTGCACAACCAAAAAAACAACATAATGAAAAAAATTATTACAATTTTACTTATTCTGTTAGCAGGTATTGTGCATGCTCAAACAGATAAAATTTACAAACACAGTGGCGAAACTATTGATGGAAAAGTTATACGTCTTGACGAATATACTGTAGTTTATAAATATGATGGAGAGGACGCGGAAAACACCATTAGCAAATATGCAATTCAAAAAATAGTATACGGTAAAACTGGGCGTGTTGAAGATGTCACGGAAAAAATTGAAATTAATAGTAAAGAAGATTGGGAAAAAGTAATTATTCTTGAGGAGAAATCTTACATAGCGGGCCTTAAAAAAGGTGAAGATGTGAGAGGTAAGACCGGCCTTATTAATTACCATTCTGGAAATAGCGGAGACAAAAAGGCTGAAAAAAAACTAAAGATGGATGCTGCTGAAAAAGGATATGCATTTATTTTAATGACTGCTGACAAATCAACAGTTGGAGCCTCTTCTAATGGACTTGGAGGCTCTCAACAAATAAAAAAAGGTATTGGTTATAAATACCAATAAAAAAATTAGATTATACCATTAAGGCTACCCGCAACGGTAGCCTTAATTTTTTAAAATTATTTAGTAATAAGGCTATGCCTATATTATTATCTTTGCAGTATGACAGGATTGGTATATAAATCTACGGGGAGCTGGTATACCGTAAAAACAGATGATGGTACTGCATACGAATGCCGTATTAAGGGCAAACTACGCATGAAAGGCATAAAAAGCACTAACCCTGTTGCCGTGGGCGATATTGTAAACTTTGACCTTGAAGAAACCACCGATATTGTTACAGGGATTATTACCGGTGTACAGGATAGGGAAAACTATATTGTACGCAAATCTGTCAACCTGTCTAAGCAAATGCATATTATTGCAAGCAACATAGACAAGCTTTTCCTGCTGGTTACCATAAATAACCCGCCTACTGCCACAAGCTTTATAGACCGTTTTCTGGTTACTGCCGAGGCTTACGGCATTACAGCAATTCTTGTATTTAATAAAATTGACACCTACAGCGAAGAAACCAAATATGAACAAATGTACCTTGAGCACATTTATAGCAAAATAGGTTACAAGAGTTTAAAGGTATCTTCAGAATCTTTAAGTGGTATAGAAGAACTCAAGGCTGAAATGAAAGACAATGTAAGTATGTTCTCGGGCCATTCGGGTGTGGGTAAGAGTACGCTGGTAAACACCATTCAGCCGGAATTTAACCTTAAGACCAAAAAAATATCCGAGCAGCACAGCCAGGGGCAGCATACTACGACTTTTGCCGAGATGTTTGACCTTGATTTTGGCGCAAAAATTATAGACACTCCCGGTATTCGCGGTTTTGGCATGGTAGATATGGAAAAAGCCGAGATAGGCCATTACTTCCCCGAATTTTTCGCCATAAAAGACCAATGCAAATACCATAACTGCATGCATAAAGACGAACCTCATTGTGCCGTTAAAGCCGCTTTAGAGAACGAAGATATTGCATGGTCGCGCTATCGCAGCTATCTGCAAATGCTGGATGGCGAAGACGAACATTACCGCACCGATATTTATGCCGATGGTAGAAATAACGATACCGAGTAATGAAAGCCGTACTGCAACGCGTTAGCGAAGCATCTGTAACTATAGATGGCGAGAAAGTAGCTGCTATACAAGCCGGCCTGCTTATACTTGCAGGCATAGAAGATACCGACAATCATGAAGATATTGCATGGCTTACCGCAAAAATTGCCAAACTCAGGATTTTTAATGACACGGACGGGGTTATGAATTTATCGGTTCAGGAAACCGGTGGCGATATCATTGTTGTTAGTCAGTTTACATTGCATGCCAGTACTAAAAAAGGCAATCGGCCGTCTTATATTAAAGCTGCCCGCCCGGAAGTTGCCATCCCTCTATATGAAGCATTTATACTTAAAATAGAAAAGGAAACAGGAAAAAAAATACAAACAGGCCGCTTTGGTGCCGATATGAAAGTGGCTCTTGTAAACGATGGCCCTGTAACTATTATTATTGACACAAAAAACAAGGAGTAAAACAACCGTTACTACTTTTGTTTTTTATAACATTAACATTACACCAATAAAATGAACATACAAAACGCACAGCTGGATGTAGACAACTGGATAAAAGAGCACGGTGTGCGCTACTTTAACGAGCTTACTAATATGGCACAACTTACTGAGGAGGTAGGCGAGGTTGCCCGTATTATTGCACGCCGTTATGGCGAGCAAAGCGAAAAGGAAAGCGACAAAAACAAAGACCTGGGCGAAGAGCTTGCCGATGTGGTTTTTGTAGTGCTGTGCCTGGCTAACCAAACCGGGATTAACCTGCAGGATGCCTTTGATAAAAAAATGGATTTAAAAAGCGGCCGCGACCATGACCGCCACCATAATAACGAGAAGCTTAAATAATTTTCTTATTTTTGGCTTAACGGCTCATTTTTGGCCGAAACGATTATGGATATTACATTACAACTACACAGGCCTGTAGCATCTGCAGCAATTACAATAACGGGAAGCAAATCAGAAACCAACAGGCTGCTGTTACTGCAGGCGTTGTATCCCGGTATAAACATACAAAATATATCAGAGTCGGATGACAGCATCGCCATGCAAAATGCACTGGCAAGTACGAGCGATGTTATAGACATCCATCATGCTGGTACCGGAATGCGTTTTCTTACTGCCTATTTTTCTTTGCAGGAAGGCCGCACCATAACCCTCACGGGATCGCAGCGCATGCGCGAACGGCCAATAGGAGTATTGGTAGATGCCCTGCGCAGCCTCGGCGCCCAAATAGAGTATATAGAAAATGAGGGCTATCCTCCACTTAAAATAACCGGGCAGCAACTTACTAAAAGCAGCGTTGCAATTAAGGCCGGTGTAAGCAGCCAGTACATTACCGCACTATTGCTAATAGCCGGCCGCCTTGAAAACGGATTCGAACTTACTCTTGAAGGCGAGCTTACTTCTATACCCTACATTAAAATGACCTTGGGACTGCTTAACGAAGTGGGTATAGAAAATAGTTTTGAAGGGAATGTTATAACGGTAAAATCGGCAATGGGCAATGGGCAATTAGCAATGGGCAATGAGCAATTAGCAAAAGGCAAAAGGCAATCAGCAATTGGCAATCAGCAATTGGCAGACCAGAGTGAAGCTCAATCTAAAATCTACAATCTAAAATCTGAAATCCCAAAGGAATCTGAAATCTCGAAGCAAATCGTCGTAGAGAGCGACTGGAGTTCGGCTTCCTATTTTTATTCTATAGTGGCATTGGCAGAAGAAGGAACTGAGATAACCCTGTCATCATATAAACATGATAGTTTACAGGGCGATAGTGCATTGGCTGAAATCTATAAAGAGCTTGGTATAGAAACTGTTTTTAAAGATAATACCATTACACTAAAAAAGCTGAACTATCAACCGGCAACCATCAACCTTGAGCTAAATAACACCCCCGATATTGCACAGACTATTGCCATTACCTGTTTTGGCTTAGGCATAGGCTGCCATTTAACGGGATTACACACACTCAAAATTAAGGAAACCGACCGCCTTGAAGCCCTTAAAACCGAACTGGAAAAATTTGGTGCTACACTATCGATTACAGACCATAGCCTTACGTTGCAACCTCATTCTCTTTTCGAGAATTTGAGAGAAGCTGGCACCCCTGCTTTGGAAGGGAAGGGGGAGGCCGCCGTTTTTATCTCCACCTACAACGACCACCGTATGGCTATGGCTTTTGCACCGCTTGCCATTAAAACCCCTATAGGTATTAAGAATGCTGGTGTAGTATCTAAATCATACCCCACTTTTTGGGAAGATATTAAGGTGCTGGGGTTCACAATAAACACTCTGTAATACACTGACAATCAGTATTATTTGTAAATAAATGCCAAAACACTTGACAACGCCTCCTTTGCAGTAGTATATTTGCATACATTTAAACGTATATATGAAATTATCAAACTTCAATTTCAACCTGCCCAAAGAGCTTCTGGCAGAATATCC